>ERZ772945.2395-NODE-2395-length-11507-cov-3.947869_pt1 | contig 11507 bp, 20 predicted proteins | sample MGYA00511681_ERZ772945 | MGnify/ENA primary metagenome ERZ772945 (study PRJEB29015, sample SAMEA2737943) | human oral metagenome | biome: human oral; feature: human-associated habitat; material: dental | place: China | collected 2143 ... | reverse complement strand
CCGTTCAGCGGCAACAAACACAGGCTACTGTTCAGCGGCAACAAACACAGGCTACTGTTCAGCGGCAACCGTGGACGGTAAGGAGAGCGTTGCAATTTCTCTTGGCGCAAGCGGACATGCAAAAGGTGCTATTGGATGTTGGATTGTCCTTGCAGAATGGGATACCGAATCCGAACACAGAATAGATGTTAAGAGTTTTTATGTAGATGGTGAAAAGGTAAAAGCAAACACTTTCTACGTGCTAAGAAATGGAGAATTGGCTGAGTATTCCGATGAAACGTAAAAAGCCGACTGACAATTGCAGTTATCAATCGGCAAGGCTGATACATCCACCATTATTTTATCACAAAGGAGAAATGAATGTACGGAATAGACGATGAAGAATTACAAGAGGAGTTAATGCGTATTGATATAGCGAATAAAGAAAATGCGCTGTATCACATAAAACAAGCACTGGGATATTCAAATTGCGAAGTAACCGACATGGAATTAGTTCAGGACGGATGTAGAACATTCGTTGACATCACATTCCAAAGCGGGGCGATATTCCGAGCGAATGTATCAATGGATAGTGTCGGCGCTATGATATACGACATTTTCAAACAGTGCGAATGGTTAAGGGCATAACAAGAGAGGAGAAGTAAAAATGGAAAGCATTTCAGAAGAAACACAGGTATTGGCAAAAAAGATGGCCAAGTGGGATAGCCCAGAAGACAACTTTGTTGCAACAGGGGAAATTACGGTAACAATCACTATTTCCGAATATCGTGACTTAATTAAAGAAAAGGCAACGAAGGTAACGGAAATCCAAGAATTACGCAATTCTAAATGCGCAGCCAACGAACAACTCAAAGCGGCAAAAGCAGAAATAGCAGAACTGAAAGAACAAATCGTGAGATTAAAATCTTTGTATCCAACGCAGGAAGTACAGAGCGATGAAAATTGAATTTGGCGAAAAGAACTTTATTAGATTTCTTGAAAAATTGGTTCAATGGGGAACCAGAGATACACATGTTTTCTTCTCGATGGCATGGGAGGTATTTGACCCACTTAGAGACCCACTGATTTTCGGCGTTGATGTCAGGTATGGCGAAAAGAACAGCTTGTGCAAAAGCCTCAATGTACATATAACAAATCATATTAATGCGGAAATTGAAATTGATGGGAAATCAAAAGTATGCAAAACGCCGTTTGAAGCGTTTGAATTTATCAAAAGTATTTATGAAATGAAATTTGGAGGAAAAGGAAATGGCAAAACTTTATGAATTAGACCAGAGAATTAATGAATTGATTGCAAATTCAGTAGACCCTGAAACAGGTGAAGTGGCTGATGGGTTTATTGAAAAATTGGACGTGCTTAACATGGAGCGTAACCAAAAAATAGACAACATTATGTGTCTGATAAAAAACCTTGATAGTGAAGCAACCGCATTCGACAACGAAGCTAAGCGGCTTGCAGAACTAAAAAAATCCGCAAAGAGCAGGGCAGAAAGCCTCAAGGCGTACCTGACTAACTACATGGAAGCCGGCGTCGAGAAATTCACGTCTGAACATGGGAAAATCGGGTGGAGAAAGAGCGAAAAGGTTATTGTGCAAGACGTTGACGCCTTACCGGAAGAGTTTAAAAAAGTGAAAGTTGATATAACGGCTGATCTTGTTTCATTGAAAAAGGCACTCAAAGAAGACAGAAAGATTGATGGCGTATCACTGGAAGAACACCAAAATATCCAAATTAAATAAGGAGGAACGATGGGTAAAATATCAAAACTGCTAAAAATGCAGAAGAAATTGGTTGTTCCGAAGGGGCAGTATAACTCTTTTGGTAAATACAATTACCGTTCGGCAGAAGACATCATGGTTGCCTTGAAAGTAGTGCAAGAAGCTGAAAATACCGTGGTTGTTATTGATACAGACATAGAAACAGCCAATGGATGGAATTACATCAATGCCACAGCGACGCTGTACGACGCCGACGATGGAGAAGTAATTGCCGTTACACACGGGAAAGCAAGGGAGCCTGAAATCAAAAAAGGCATGGACGAAAGTCAAATTACTGGTACAGCTGCCAGCTATGCAATCAAGAGGGCGCTGTCGGGTATGTTCTTGATTGATGACGAAAAAGACGCCGATATACTTAACAATTCAGGTGACTATACAAAAAAGGATAATACCAAAACGGTTATGCTGAAAAAGTTAGAGTACGAGCTTTCACAAAATGATATTGATATCAATGATTTTGTGAAGATCTTGTTCAAAAAAAAGAAAGACGTCCTAACCGAAAAACAAATAGAAGCAACACTAAGTAACTTCTCAATTGCCGTTGACAAATACAGAAAGTTCACGAAGCAATGAAAGCAAAATGTTACGGGCTGAAAATCAATCACACGGATATCACTCATGCGGAAATATCCGTAGTGGTTGACAAATCAGCCTTACAGAATATCTCGTCACAGGATAAGCCGATGGAAATTATCCTGCAAACAATCAAGAAGAAACGAAGCTTAGATGAAATAGCAAAGGCAGTTAAAAATACGGCTAAAAACGTCTATAAGCAGGCTATACGTGATGTGGGGGTATACGAACTCATGTACATGCCAAAAGACGCAGTAAAACGGTTTATTGACGTTTGGAACGCAAAAGGCGAGGGATGGCAGGCTGAATTACTGGAAGCGGAGTATCAGGGGTTGTCATGTGTAAAAGCCTACTATGGAAGTTCCACATACAACACAGATGAAATGTCACGTCTCATTGATTGGGCAATAGACGCCGCAGAGGAACAGGGAATTGAAACTCTTACCCCTGACCAGAAGAGCTTAATGCTGAAAGAGTGGGGTGACAACTGGAATGGATGAATATTTCTTGATTCCACGGTGGAACAAAATAAGGTTGACAAAGAATGGTTATACAAAAATATGCAAACTTATAAACGAAAGGGATGGAGAAAAATGTGTGATTTGCGGTAGCCATTGGGGCATTCACCATCATCATATCACCTTCCGTTCAAGTTTCAGAGATCCAGGAAGTGACACATTAGAAAACCTTGTCTGTGTATGTTGGCGCTGCCACGACATTTACTGTCATGGAACGAAAGAAAAACGCTGGCAGAGGATACTTGAAGAATACATCGAAAAGATGAAACCGTGGAATGAAGCACACCGCAAACAGGCGGAAGAGATTTACAAAAAGTACAGGAGGTAAAAAGTTGAGCGACAACAAAAGATACTACTACTTGAGACTGAAAGAAAACTTCTTTGACAGCCCTGAATTGAAAATAATCGAAGGGCTGAAAGATGGGTATTTATACAGCAACATCCTGCTAAAACTGTATCTACGGAGCTTAAAAAATAATGGACGTCTCATGCTTAATGGAAACATCCCATACAATCCTGAAATGATTTCAAGCGTAACTGGACATCCAACTGGAGTTGTTAAACAAGCAATATCTGTTTTTAAAGAATTAGGACTGATTGAGATTTTGGATAATGGAGCAATTTATATTTCCGATATCCAGAACTTTATAGGTAAAGGTAGTACAGAAGCCGATAGAATCAGGGAATATCAACGAAGGATAGCGGATGAAGAAAAACTACTAACCGCAAGAGGGCAAGATTGCGATTGTAGAAATCTACAAGAAATCTACACCAGAGATAGAGATAGAGATAGAGATAGAGATAGAGATAGAGATAGAGATAGAGATATACCCCCCTATAATCCCCCCAAGGGGAAACATATCGACTTCGAGAAACCCATCACAGAATTTGCGGGAGAGAATAAACAACTCAAAGAGGCACTTAATGATTGGGTATCAATGAGATGTGAAATGGCAAAGAAGAAAAAAGAGACCTTCACTCTTAGAGCTTTGAAGACAGCACTAAAAAAACTGCATGACCTGTCAAACGGGAATGAGGGGCTGGCGCTGGATATTGTGAATGAAGGAATTGAGGGCTCATGGAAAAGCTTTTACCCATTAAAGGATAACCGCCAGAAGAACAAAGGCTTTGGTGACATCTTGGATGAGTATGTGGATTATGCAAAGGAGCATTCGCAATGAACGAAAAGGTCATAAAAGCTGTTGCGAGTTTGAGAGCGTTCTTTCCGACATTCACAAAAGAACAGACGGCTGCATATAGCCAAATTCTTTCTGAATATCCGCCGGAGGTTGTTTCAGCAGCAATCAAAGAACTGGTGAAAACGGAAACGGAAATGTATGCCCCGCCCGTGGGAAGAATCTGCCAGATGTGCGAAAAGATTATTGCACAAGCAATGGGCGAAGTAGAGCTTAGTGCAACTGACGGATGGAAAGAGGTCATGCATGTCGTGTGTGATGTAAGCATTTATCGGCTGAAAGACTACAAGTGGAAAGACAAGGTTGCCGAAGAGTGTGCAAGAGCATTGACGTTTGAAGCCTTAATGAACATGCAACTTGGAACAGAAGAAGACGTTATGCGATCGAATTTCCTCAAGATGTATGAGGGGAAAGCGAAACAGGTACAGAAAAGAATGCAATTGAATCGAATTCTTTCCGATAGGAAGATAACCGAGGCAATACAAGCGGTAAGCGAAAAGTTGAGGCTAAAGGAGGCAGAATGATAAATGGAAAACAATCGATTTATGGTCGTATCGGAGAAAAAGGGAATCATTGCAATGAATCCATCCTACGTTGAATTGAAAGGGAAAAATCTTATCATCTACATGCCTGGAACGTATAAACAGCTTGAGCTGGAATACGAAACGGAAGAACAGGCAGTGGACGCATTTGCCGACATAAAGGACGCTTACGAATTTGGGAGAATAGACGCTTATATCTGAAAAGTAGTAGCACATGACATTAGGAATTGAGGCAAGAAAAACGAATAGAACAGTAACAACAGGAGAAGCAATCTGTATCTTTTTGGAATTGAAGAAAAGACTTGGAGATGGAAAGGAATGGAGAAATTTGACACTTGATGATTACGCAGAAGATTTTCTTAATCCTGTAAAAAAATCAATTGTAGAAATTGTTGAAGATTATTTTGAAAACTGGAGGCAGAGACAATGAATAGAGCAACATTTGTAGGAAATTTAGGACGTGACCCACAGATTAGAGCAACAAACGGCGGAACAGCAGTAGCGACATTTTCCGTTGGGGTAACAGAGAAGTACAACGTTAATGGCGAGCAGAAAGAACGAACCTCATGGATAAACGTTGTGGCATGGGGCAAGCTGGCAGAAGCGGTAGGAAACAAGCTAAACAAAGGGAGCCGTGTCATGGTTGATGGGCGCATAGACACAAGAAGCTATACAGGGAAAGATGGCAAGACTGTTTATGTCACGGAGGTTAATGCGTTTACAATCGCAATCCCGCTTGACACCAGAACGAGCGGCAACTTTGAACAGTATGGACAGACACAAGATGAGGATATACCGTTTTGAGGCTGATATACAATGGGAAACTTCCGTCCGCTAATGACTTGGTGCAGCTTAATCGTGTAAATCGATATGCTGGGGCAGGGCTAAAGAAAAAATACACGGATAGTGTAGCAGCGGCGTTTAGGACGCAGGCATGCGGGAAACGGTTTAAAGGGCACTGCTTAGTGAGTGTCCGCTTCTTTGAAGCAACAAATCGGAGAGATGACGATAACACAATAAGCGGGTTGAAATATCTACTTGATGGGATCGTGAGAGCTGGGATTATGCCGGATGACAGCAAGAGGTATTGTCACATTGCGTCAGTCGAATGCTTTGAATCAGACCTAATCATCAACGGGCGGAAGCAAGACTATGTAGAAGTTTCGATAACGGAAGATGAGAAATCTACAACAAAGGCAAAAACCTATAAAAATGCTTCTAAAATGCGTTCATGAAGTTTTTATGATAAATCCCTCGTGAAAATATAGCGACATGGCAAAAAACGGAAAATTGATAAGGTTTTGACGATTTTAGACAAACGGAAGGAGTAAGAATGAAGCAGATACTGAAACACGGAATTATGATGGCGGTATTTTTTCAACTGCTGAATTGCAGTGCTTATACACATACAGGGAATCCCACAGCAAGTGGCGTTTATCCGACAGAGGGGATGGCGGCAAGTGACCATCTCCCATTCGGAAGCGTGGTCACATTACCTGACGGCAGGGAACTTGTAGTAACAGACAGATTTGGTGGCGGATATAGTGACCGCTTGGATATCTTCATGGATAGTGTGTCTGATTGCTGGGAATTTGGGCGGCAGTGGTTAAAATGCCGTGTGGTAACGCCAAATGCCTAACCGCAAAGAGAATTACAGGGATTTGGGTAAATGGAGGATTACGACAAGAGAGCAGAAAAAGCGATATTATGAGCGATTGGCTGTGTATGCGGTACATGGCGGTGAACCGTATACGGATGATGAGAAAAAGCGGATTTTAGAACATTCAATTCCGGACAGAGAATTAGCAATTGAAATCGGAAGAACAGTACGAACAATTCAGGTTTTGAGAAGCAGATGGAGGAAGAAATGGCGAAACTTGGAGAACGGATCGTGATATATGCGGCAAGGTACGCTTTGGAACATTTACCGGCGGTGCAGGGAGATGTGCAGGACTACATCAGGCGAAAGATGAAAATGCTTGGCGATGACACCTTAAAGGACTTAATTTTTTTGATGATTGCAGGAATTTTGTTTGGTCTTGTTGGAAATCTTTTTATTTATTTACAAAAGAAGACAAAAGCTCTTGTGGGAGAATCTATCAAAAATCCCTATCTTCGAGTATTTGTTGTCGGCGTTGCATTAAGTTTTATTATTTTTTTGTTGCACCATGGTCGCTATGCAGGGCTTGGAACAAATTTGATTTCAGAAAGCCTTGGAGGAAAGCCGATGTATACCTATGATTGGCTGTTGAAGCTACTCCTTACTGTGGTGACATTGAGTGTTGGTTTTCAGGGGGGAGAGGTGACACCACTTTTTGCTATTGGCTCTTCGTTTGGTTGGTTACTTTCTAGTTTTATCCCCTTGCCAGGTCAGCTTTTAATGGGGGCGGGATATATGGCGGTCTTTGGAAGTGCGACAAATACTTTGTTGGCTCCCATTTTTATCGGTGGAGAGGTATTTGGTTATCAAAATATTCCCTATTTTGTTATTGTGATGTTATTTGCCTATTTTATTAATCGAAGAGCTTCCATCTATGGATTGCAAAGAGTTGTAAAATAGAGTGATATCTAAAAAGGGGGTGTGAAAAAACTCGATTGAGTTTTTTCACACCCCCTTTTTATTATATATGGTTTAGCGAGAGCCAAATAACTGTGTCCAATACACGCCATTGCTATTCTTTACATAGCCGATACCAATTTGTGTGACATTTGGATTTTCAATATTTGCCTTATGTGTTGGGCTATTTAACCAAGAATTCATTACAGCTTCTGGTGTAGGCTGATTGTAGGCGAGATTCTCACCGTAGCTGAGCCAGTGGTAGCCATTGTTCTCAAGGAATGTACCAAGGCCATTGGGATCACTTGCCGTATGAGCAACACCAGGAACGGAATGGCTGAAATTTGTGGTGATGTGCTCAGCCCTTTTTGCTGCGATTTGAGAAAGGGTATTATCTACGGTCAGTGTAGATAATCCCTTGCTCTGGCGATATTGATTGACGAGGTCAACAACACGCTGTGCATAGGAGGAAGAATCCTGTGGATTGGTTGCTGGTTGATTTGTTTTTGGTGAACCATCCCATATACCATTAGAATTTACCCTGTAGCCATCAGGGGTAATGCCGTTGACGAGCAACTGACCGTTTGACTGCAAGTAGTAGGAACTTCCGTTCACGGTCACCCAACCGGTCTTCATCTCACCAGTGGATGGATCAAGATAGTACCACATGCTGTCGACATCCTGGAACCAACCTGTATTCATCGTTCCTGTCTTGTCAAAATGATACCATGTGGCAGGTGAAGTCACACCATTTTTTACCGTATAAGTGGCTTCCCAAGTATTGATGGCCTTGACACCATGGTCATCAGTAAAAGTTCTACGACCTCCTTCATTGTGCCAAGTATAGGCATGGCTGGAAAAAGCAGATACAGAAAGAACTGCAGAACCTACGAGCAATGCTCCCAAAATTTTATTCAATTTACGCATAACGACTCCCTTCACTCTCAAAAACAATCACTATATTCTAACATTTAAACATCGTTTGATGTAACCACATTATAGTATAGTTTGAGAAAAAAGTAAATAGATTATTTTAAATTAAATTGTATTCAATTTAAAGCATTTTTGAGCAATTATTACTTAGAAATCGCTAATTATTACATTAAGCCCAATATTGAATTTAATCGTGCTATAATTTGTAGGATGTCAGCAGATGAATATCTAATATTGAAACATATTCTTACTAAATTTCCAATCTATTTCTTCTTTTTTCTTTCTTCATCTGCTGGCATTTTACTTGTATTTATGACATTGATATGCTACAATGCAAATATTGCAAAGAAATACAGATTGAATTTGGGAGGTATAGGTAGAATGTTGCATACAATTTTGGCGATCTTGTTCTGCATAGTATGTATTGTATTCTCCGCTCTTGTGTTATCTCAGGAGGGCAATGAGCAGGGGCTCGGTGGCTCTGTTGGAGGAATGGGCGATACATATTGGAGTAAAAATAAGGGACGTTCAGCAGAGGGCTGGAAGGAAAAAGGTGCATTGTTTTGTGCAGTTGCCTTTTTGGTTCTTGCGTTTCTTTTGAATTTAGTTTAATAGTAAACAAGAAAGCACTCTTATACTTAAGAGTGCTTTCTTTCTACCTGTTTACCAAGATAGAGAGGAAATATGGACGAAAATAAATTAGAAAAAAGGAAAAGAGTTATCTTAGACCTTCTTGCAGATCCAATGTATAAGCCAATGAAATTAAAGGAATTTGCCATATTTTTGGATATTCCCAAGGAGAGCAGAAGAGAACTTAAAGAGGTTTTGGATTGTCTTTTAGAAGAAGGATTGGTGAGCGTGTCAACCAAAGGTAAGTTCACCCTGCCAAAAATTTTGCACTATGTGGGCATCTATTTGGCCAATGCTAGAGGCTTTGGATTTGTACAAATTGAGGGAAGGGAAGAGGACATTTTTATTCCTGAAGGATGTGCAATGGATGCACTGCATGGCGACAAAGTACGCATTGTTGTGGATCAGCAGATAAGAGGAATGCGAGCAGAAGGCCATGTGGTTGAAATTTTAGACCATGCCAATAAGACAGTGGTTGGATTTTATAGAAAAAATAAAAAATTTGGTTTTGTATTGCCAGATAATCAAAAAATCTTGAGCGATATCTTTATTCCCGATGGACAGGACATGGGAGCGGTGTCAGGACATAAGGTTGTGGTTGAGGTCATCCATTTTTTTGAAGGAAAGAGGAGAAAACCAGAGGGAAGAATTATTGAGATCTTAGGTCATGCCAATGATCCAGGTGTGGATATTCTCTCCATTGTCAAGATGCTTCACTTGCCAGAACAATTTTCAGAGGAAGTGATGGAAGAAGTTGCCAACATTCCTGAAGAGGTGACGGAAAAGGAAAAGCGAACTCGCTTAGATCTTCGAGATAAGATGACGGTGACGATTGATGGAGAGGATGCAAAGGATCTGGATGATGCCATTACGCTTGAAAGAGATGGAGAAAATTGGCGATTGGGCGTACACATTGCAGATGTCAGCCACTATGTAAGGGAAAACACAGCACTGGATAGAGAAGCTTTTGCGAGGGGAACCAGCATTTATTTGGTTGATCGGGTGATTCCAATGCTACCGCATCGCCTTTCCAATGGCATTTGTTCCCTAAATGAGGGGGTTGATCGCTTGGCACTTTCTTGCATTATGGATATCAATCATCGAGGAGAGATTATTGGACATCAAATTGCAGAGACACTCATTCGAGTCAATCATCGGATGAGTTATACAGAGGTTAATGCCATGATTACACATCACGACCAAGATACGATAGAAAAGTATGCAGAATGTGTGGAAATGTTTGAAAATATGAAGGAACTCGCCGATCTTATTCGAAAGAAGAGAGTGGAGCGAGGATCAATTGATTTTGACTTTCCTGAGTGCAAGATTCTTCTCGATGAAAAGGGGAGCCCAATAGAAATTAAGGCCTATGAGCGAAATGCTGCAAATATGTTGATTGAAGATTTTATGCTTGCCGCAAATGAGACTGTGGCCGAGGAATATTATTGGTTGGAGTTGCCATTTTTATATCGTGTGCACGACACACCAGATCCAGAAAAAATTCAACAGTTAGCTACATTTATTCAAAACTTTGGGTATACTCTTCATGCGAAGAACAAAGAAGTACATCCAAAAGAAGTGCAAAAGTTGTTGGCTAAGATTGCCGGTGAGGAAGTGGAGATGATGATTAGTCGTGTGACCTTAAGAAGTATGAAGCAGGCGAGGTATCAAACAGAGTGCACAGGCCACTTTGGATTAGCTGCAAAGTACTACACACATTTTACCTCTCCCATTCGACGCTATCCAGACTTACAAATTCATCGCGTTATCAAAGAAAATTTGGCGGGGAAGTTAAATCAAAGCCGTCAAAAGCATTACAGTGAACATTTGGAAGAGGTAGCTGTGCAAACCTCAGTACTTGAGCGGAGGGCACAGGAAGCAGAGCGAGAGACAATCAAGTATAAAAAATGTGAGTATATGCAAAAGTATATTGGACAAGTCTTTGATGGAATTATTTGTGGGGTCACAAGATATGGATTGTATGTGGAACTTCCGAATACAGTGGAGGGGCTTGTTCACATTCAGGCGATGTGGCAGGATTATTTTGTCTATGTCGAGGAGCGACATATGCTGATTGGAGAGACAACCAATATAAAGTATACCTTGGGACAGAGGGTAAAAGTAAGAGTGATGGCGGTTGATCGGTTGATGGGCACCATAGATTTTCGATTAGAAATGGAAGGGGAAGAAGACGAATGGCTGATGGAGTAAAGGTGATTGCGAATAATAAGAAGGCGTATTTTGATTACTTTATTTTAGATAAATATGAGACAGGAATTGAACTATTTGGCACAGAAGTCAAATCCATTCGTCTCGGACAGTGCTCCATAAAGGAAAGTTGGATTCGCATTGAGCGAGGGGAACTCTATATTATGGGAATGCACATCAATCCCTATGAGAAGGGAAATATCTTTAATAAGGATCCACTTCGAGTGAAGAAACTTTTGATGCACAAGAGAGAAATTGAAAAGCTTTCATCAAAGCTTCAAGAAAAGGGACTCACTCTTGTGCCATTGCAGGTCTATTTAAAGGGAAGATTGGTCAAGGTGGAGATTGGTATGGCTAGGGGTAAGAAAAACTACGACAAACGAGATACCATGGCGAAGAAGGATCAAAAGAGAGAAATGGACAAGGCACTCAAGCAAAGAATGCGAGATGTATAGATTGATGTCGTAGGATATGGAATTTTGTGGGAAAGATAAAAAAGTCTTTCCCATTTTTAAAAAGTATGTTACTATATACGATGAATATGTAGTTACCGAAGTACTCTACATTTAGG
>ERZ772945.2392-NODE-2392-length-11510-cov-2.761938_pt1 | contig 11510 bp, 9 predicted proteins | sample MGYA00511681_ERZ772945 | MGnify/ENA primary metagenome ERZ772945 (study PRJEB29015, sample SAMEA2737943) | human oral metagenome | biome: human oral; feature: human-associated habitat; material: dental | place: China | collected 2143 ... | reverse complement strand
TGGATATCGGAAAAAGAATTAGAGAAAGTTGCCGTTGAAAAGATTAAAAAAATTAACGTTGCGGTCGTAGGTAACCCCAATTGTGGCAAAACTTCGCTCTTCAATTTTGTGTCGGGAGCACACGAACGCGTTGGAAACTATTCGGGTGTTACGGTTGATGCCAAAGAAGGTCACGCTACATTTTATGGCTATAAATTTAATATTGTAGACCTTCCTGGGACGTATTCGCTCTCGGCTTATTCGCCTGAAGAGCTTTATGTGCGTAAGCAATTGGTTGAACAAACGCCAGATGTGATTATAAACGTAATAGATACGTCAAACCTTGAACGCAATCTTTATCTTACCACACAGCTCATCGACATGCACATGCGCATGGTTGTGGCCCTCAATATGTTTGATGAAACAGAGAGAAGAGGGGACAACATTGACTATGATAAGCTTTCAGAGCTGTTTGGAGTACCAATGGTTCCAACTGTCTTTACAACGGGAAGGGGAGTTGACAACCTTTTTAAGCAGATTATAAAAACCTACGAAGGCACAGAGGATACGGATGCACATTATCGTCATATTCATATAAACCATGGACATGAAATTGAGAATGGCATCAACGAAATACAAGAACACTTGAAGAAAGTGCCCAATATTACAGACCATTACTCTACACGCTATCTTGCCATTAAACTTTTGGAGCATGACGATGAGGTTGAAAAGCTAATTGAAACCTTGCCTGATGCCCGAGAGATTATGCTGCATAGGGATGACGCTGCCAGGCGCGTGAAGGAAGAAACCAATGAGGATTCGGAAACCGCTATCATGGATGCGAAGTACGGTTTTATTCATGGAGCACTGAAAGAAGCGAAATACAAAACAGGCAACAACGCCGATACCTACGAATGGACACATCATCTTGATGCCATCATGACGAACAAATATGTGGGCTTCCCCATATTCATATTGGTGCTCATGGTGATGTTTGCCTCGACCTTTTACCTCGGTTCTTATCCACAAGACTGGATTGATGCTGGTGTGGAGTGGCTGCAGGAGGCTATCGGCAAGCACATGATTGACGGCCCTGTAAAGGCTATGCTGATTGACGGTGTGTTGGGAGGCGTGGGTGCTGTAATCGTTTTCCTGCCACAAATATTGATTCTTTATCTGTTTATTTCGTTTATGGAGGATTCCGGCTACATGTCGAGGGCCGCATTTATTATGGATAAACTGATGCACAAGATGGGATTACACGGGAAATCGTTCATCCCATTAATCATGGGATTTGGATGTAATGTACCAGCCGTAATGTCGACCCGTACCATAGAAAGCCGCCGTTCGAGATTGGTAACCATGCTTATTCTGCCCCTCATGAGCTGCGAAGCGCGCATACCTATCTACATTATGATTATTAGTACGTTCTTTACCCGTAACATGCAATGGCTGGTAATGCTGTCGCTTTATTTAACAGGCATCGGTATGGCAGTGTTGATGAGCAAGCTGTTTACGAAAGTAATGGTAAAGGGCGAGGACACACCTTTCGTGATGGAATTGCCTCCTTATCGATTCCCTACAACAAAAGCATTGCTGCGTCACACATGGGAGAAAGGCAAACAGTATCTGCGAAAGATGGGCGGTATAATTCTTGTGGCATCAATAATAGTATGGGCTTTGGGATACTTTCCACACCCAAAGGGACTCAATAACCAGCAACAGCAGGAACAAAGCTACATTGGACGTATCGGAAAGACTGTTGAACCTGTATTTAAATTACAGGGATTTAACTGGAAATTAGATGTAGGATTGCTGGCCGGTGTTGGCGCAAAGGAGATTGTTGCTTCAACAATGGGCGTTATTTACTCAAACGACGAGAGCTTCGGAGAGGACAATTCGTACAACGATGAAGGTGGAAAATATGAACATCTGCATCAATATATTACAAATGATATTGCAGAAATGCACGGCATCAACCCTGCCGATGCAGGCCCGTTAGCCATGCTTACAAGTTACTGCTTCCTGCTATTTGTATTGCTCTATTTCCCCTGCATTGCCACAATTGCAGCTATCAAGGGTGAAACGGGATCGTGGAAATGGGCTCTTTTTGCTGCAGGCTATACTACTTGCCTGGCCTGGGTGGTTTCGGCAATAGTGTTCCAGGCGGGTCGTTTATTCCTATAAGATGGCAAAATATTTTGCAAAGAAACTGAAAAAATGCGGCAGATATGATAGTTCCGTAAACAAATGATATTTCGAAATAATCAGACAGATTATAAGATATAAACCTACGGATGCTTCCTATACTTTAGAAGTAGCTGTTTTTTATTCTATAAATAAAAGGCTGTTACGCTAAAACTCCCTCCATATATTAATGTAATTGCTAAATACTTATGATAATATTATTAGCTATCCGTGTCAGAATTAACCGCGGTTTTTGGGAGAAAACAATCTATACTGTTATATTAAGGCCGAAAAATAATTACACGGAACAAGATACATTATATTATAAAAGATCGTCGAATAAGGTTCGCACGGGCTTTCCCTCCAATGTTGAGGCAACCGATTCACGTTCTTGCCGGTTCTCATCAAAGCTCAAAAGAAGCTGTGACTTCGTGTCTGAATCAGGATTCAAACGATAAACTCCCCGTGATATTCTTTGGACAGGTGACCCCCGATACTGCGCATTCTTACGGAGAAAACGTATGACATACTTCCGCACCGCGTCCTTTTCATATTTAAAGAACAGACCATTCCGGGAGTTATAAGCATAGATAACAATCTTCTGTAAGCTTAAACCCTTGTTTCCGGCTTCAGCAAGAGCCTTCAGAATATCTTCATCCATAGAAAAAACCGCAGTCCAAATATCTTTTGAATTGCGGTTTGTCAAAATACATCAATTAACTAATCAAAAAGTATCAATGATACCATTTGCCTTTAAGCAAGTAATACTTTTCCTGCATCGCCCTTTACCTTGCCTTCCTTTAACAGCCATCCGATGCCGAGTAATACCTCTGCTTCAGTTTTTCCTGTGAGCTTTACCAGTTCTTCTACCGATTTTGAAGCTCCCGCAGCATACAATGCCTGGTACACATCTCCTGCACGGAAACCTGCATTTTCTGCATCAACGAAGAACTCTTCCTTTGGCATCTTCGATTTGGTTGCTGTTTTCCTGGCTACAGCTGATGTTGATTTTTTGGCTACTGCACACTTTGAAGTCTTTTTCTCTACCATAATTAGAAAATTTAAAATAACCCTTTTTCCTGTTTTAGAAACTCATTATTATGGTTGCAAATATAAGCAATTATCATCAATAAATGTTATATATAGTCAATAAAATTACAACTTACAATACTTGTATACACCGATATCCAATATTTTTTGATATAAATCAAACATTTGAATATCAAATACTTATTAAATGAATATGACAAAAACAAATCCCGCTCCAAATATTGAAGCGGGATGATAATTGCATGATTATTCGAAGATAAGGGGCATTAAGCCTCCGGTTCGCTAAAATTTTCCTTTATATGCAGCTCATCAAGCTGTTTCTTGTCCAGCTTGGAGGGAGCATCAAGCATAACATCCCGCCCACTGTTATTTTTGGGGAAGGCTATACAATCGCGAATAGAGTCGAGCCCAGCCAATATGCTTACAAAACGGTCTAAACCGAAAGCAAGCCCTGCATGTGGTGGTGCGCCATACTTAAAAGCATTCATTAAGAAGCCGAATTGGGCCTCAGCGCGTTCAGGTGTAAAGCCTAACACCTCAAACATCTTCTCTTGAAGACGCGTGTCATGGATACGAAGCGATCCTCCTCCCACTTCTATGCCGTTACAAACAAAGTCATATGCCTTGGCTCTTACCCGCTCAGGATGTTCATCCAGCAATGAAATGTCATCCGGATTAGGCATGGTAAACGGATGGTGTGTGGCCATTAAACGCTGCTCTTCATCACTCCATTCAAAGAGGGGAAAGTCGACAATCCACAGACATTTAAATGTATTCTTGTCACGAAGACCAAGCCTGTCACCCATCTCTAAACGTAAACTGCAAAGCTGAACACGTGTTTTGTTGGCATTGTTACCACACAGAATAAGAACAAGGTCGCCATCCTTTGCCCCCGAAGCGGCTTTAACCTGCTGCAATTGCTCCTCTGTATAGAACTTGTCAATGGAACTTTTAACCGTGCCGTCTGCATTAAACTTAATGTAAACCAATCCTTGTGCTCCAACCTGCGGCCTCTTAACGAAGTCGGTTAATTCGTTTAATTGCTTACGACTGTAATCTGCACAACCAGGAACGACAATACCGCCAATATAGTCTGCTTCGTTAAAGACTGAAAAATTGCATTTGTTTTTCAACACGTCCATTAGCTCAACAAACTCCATTCCAAATCTTAAGTCGGGTTTGTCCGAGCCATATTTCCTCATCGCTTCGTGCCAGGTCATTTGCTGTAAAGGCCTGGGGAGATCTACTCCGCGTATTTCTTTAAACAGCATACGGCACATTTCCTCGAACAAATTAATCACGTCGTCCTGATCAACAAAGCTCATTTCACAATCAACCTGGGTAAATTCAGGCTGGCGATCAGCGCGAAGGTCTTCATCACGGAAACATTTTGCAATTTGGAAATAACGGTCAAAGCCTGCAACCATCAGCAGCTGCTTCAAAGTTTGAGGGCTTTGAGGCAATGCATAAAACTGGCCGGGGTTCATACGAGACGGAACAACGAAATCACGTGCACCCTCAGGTGTTGAACCAATAAGAACGGGAGTCTCTACCTCTATAAACTTTTGGTTGTCAAGAAAATTTCGAATAAGAATCGTCATTCTGTGACGAAGCTCTAAATTATAGCGGACTGAAGGACGACGTAAATCCAAATAACGATACTTCATACGGATGTCATCGCCACCGTCTGTGTTGTCCTCTATTGTAAAAGGAGGAGTTAAAGACGGGCTTAAAACAACCAGTTCCTTAGCAATAATCTCAATATCGCCAGTATCCATCTTAGGGTTTTTGCTCTGCCGTTCATTAACAACGCCCTTCACCTGGATGCAAAACTCTCTGCCTAACTTGTTTGCTTCATCACAGAGAGCTTTGTCATCGGCCTCATTAAAGACCAACTGAGTAATACCATAACGATCACGTAAATCAATGAAAGTCATCCCGCCCATCTTGCGTGAACGTTGTACCCATCCGGCAACAACAACATCTTTCCCCGAATCAGAGAGCCGCAACTCTCCGCAAGTATTTGTTCTATACATACCTTTAATGATATAATTATAACTACATACAAAAGTACTACTTTTTTTATTGGAATGGGAAAAACGGTAATCATAAGCCCCAAAAAGAATGTTAAAAGCTATATATTGTTATGAATTACACGAAACTTTTTATATTTTTGTTCGTCAAAGAGAAAAGAAATATTATATACTATGAGGAAATTACTTTTAGCATCATTAATGCTCGTTGCAGGAATCACCACAACTTTTGCACAGGCACAAATTAAGTTTGACAAGTCAGAATATAACTTTGGCACCTTTTCCGAGGACAGTCCGGTTCAGAAATGTACGTTCACCTTTACGAATGTGGGTGACAAGCCTCTTGTTATCAACCAGGCTGCTGCCAGTTGTGGATGCACAATCCCAACATATACCAAAAACCCTATAAAGCCAGGCGAAAAAGGAACAGTGGAAGTTACTTACAACGGTAAGACGAAATTCACCGGCCATTTCAAAAAAGCCATTACCATTCGTACAAATGGAGTGCCTGAAGTTACGCGCCTTTATATTGAAGGTACAATGACAGAGTCGAAGTCAGGGAAGTAGAAACATAAAGATATTATATCGCATTTTATACTATCTGATAGTATATTCAACACATTATAAGGCCATTCTCCAAATATGGGGAATGGCCTTTATTTATCGAAAAAAGTAAGGAATTATTTGCCTGAAAACAAATTTTACGTTAATTTTGTCGCCAAACCTATATATGAATATTTTAAAACTACCCAACTTTAAACTATGCAAGAAACCGTAAAAAAAGTTTTAACGGGCGACTTAAACAAAAAAAAGTGCTTGTGGTTCCTATTAACGGCCCTTTTCACAATTGTTGTATGGAATCTGCCTGGCGGCCTGTTCGGTATTGACGGACTTACTATTGTTCAACAACGCGTTATAGCAATCTTCGTCATGGCCGTCATGCTTTGGCTTACTGAAGCCATACCAGCGTGGGCTACATCAGTGTGTATCATCTTCGTTTTGCTTTTCTTTGTCAGCGATTCATCATTTAAATTCATGCAGGGTGAAGGCGGAGAGTATGGCCTTTTCCTCGATTCGGTGGGTATAATGGCATGTTTTGCCGACCCCACCATTATCCTCTTCCTCGGTGGTTTCATCCTTGCCATAGCAGCTACCAAGTCAGGACTTGATGTATGGATGGCCAAAACCATGATAAAGCCCTTTGGGAAGAAAAGTGAAAATGTATTATTGGGCTTTATGCTTATTACAGGATTGTTTTCCATGTTTATCTCAAACACGGCTACTGCAGCCATGATGCTCACTTTCCTTACACCGGTATTTAAAGCTCTTCCCGCGAACGGTAAGGGACGAATAGCTCTTACAATGGCCATTCCTATTGGCGCAAACCTCGGAGGTATGGGAACACCCATCGGCACTCCGCCCAATGCCTTTGCCTTCAAAATACTGAATGACCCTGCGGGTTTAAACATGGACGTATCGTTTGGGCTTTGGATGGCCATCATGGTGCCTTTGGTTTTAGTTCTCTTGTTCATTGCATGGCTGTTGCTACGACGCTTATTCCCCTTTACGGGTAAAACGATTGAGCTTGACATTCAGGGTGATATGCAGCACAACTGGCGCACTGTTGTTGTTGCCGTTACAATGATTGTTACGATTCTTCTCTGGATATTCGGTAAAACCATAGGCATAAATGCAAATACGGTTGCGATGTTACCGATTGCCGTTTTTGCCTTAACTGGAGTTATCACTGCAAAAGATCTTCAGGAGATTGACTGGGGAGTGATATGGATGGTAGCGGGTGGATTCGCCCTTGGTATGGCCATGAACGGTACCGGCCTTGCCAAGACGGCTATCAACGCCATACCTTTCGGCGATTGGAATCCGATTGTAATATTGACCATTGCCGGTTTGGTAACGTTCTTCTTATCCAATTTTATCAGTAACACGGCAACGGCAGCTCTCATGATTCCTATCCTTACCGTAGTATGTGCAGGCATGGGAGACAAACTTCATATTATAGGAGGCTCATCCACTATCATCGTAGGCATTGCCGTAGCAGCATCTGCTGCCATGTGCCTGCCCATATCAACCCCTCCGAATGCCATTGCCTACTCTACCGGTCTTATTGAGCAAAAGGACATGGGAAAGGCAGGAGTTATAGTAGGAATAATAGCACTTATCCTCGGATTCTCATTGCTTATTGTACTGGGCAAACTGGGAATATTCTAAAAATATAACGTACAGCGGAATCTTAATCCTGTAAAAGCCCATATTTTTGGGGTTAAAAACAAACCCGGCAGGGCTGTTGTAGCATTAAGATTCTACTGAAATAAAGAAAGGCGTAGCATGAAAGCCTATCATGCTACGCCTTTCTTTCAATTACCATTATCGCTTGTAAACGTCGGCTACACCGCCTGCAAGGTCAATAAAAGCGTCAGGCGACGTGCGCTCTGCCAGCAATTTCCTGAGCATATACATTTGATAAATACCATAAATAGTATTGCTCAGTGATGGTTTCCACGAGTTGGGGTCGCTCTTATCAGCCTTTACACCATATTCGTGCGCTTTGTCAAAGCTCTGCGCCATCGCAGCAAGCATAGCGGCATTAGTATATACAAAGTAATCGTATTCAATTGACTTTCCTTTAACATCAAGGCTTGCGAACTTATCACTAAGTGCCAGAAGCTGGGCATTAAGCTTGCCATCTTCCATATTTTGCAGCCACTGGCCATATAGCTGACCTGCTTCTTTGGCCAGGGCTGCCTCAGAAGGATAGGACGATTGTAGTTTTTCGGGAACATCAGCATATTGTAGTTTGCTATACTTATCACCAACAAGGAACAACTGTACGCGCTTTGCGAGCTTGTTTCCAGCAAATACAACAGCTTCCTTTACGGCCAAACCGCGTATAGCTCCTTCGTGTTCATTGAAGAATCTGCCTGCTGTTTCATCAGAACCCCACTTTGCAGAGCTTGGCTTATCAGTAATGGAAATACTGTTCTTTGCAGCATCATACCCTACAAAGCCCTTCTCAACGCTGGCTGAATCTAAAAGAGAAAAGTATACAAGTGTATTGCCATCCTCTCCCTTTATTTTGCAACCAACACCAACTTTTACCTCTGTACGCAGGCAAACACCGGCACTTGTATCGCCAGTATAGCGTGCATTCTGGAAGTCGAAAGCACGTTTAAACTCTGGCTTTTTGGTAAAAAATACCTCTATTGTGTACTTTGCAGCACCGTCTTTTACATTAATACCGTTCCCCTTTCCCAAATTCATTTGGGCAGGATACACATCTATCGTGTTCTGTGTACCTACAAATTTGTACGTATCGTCAGGCCCGATTTTAGTTAACTGAGCAGGAAAGACAACCTCTTTCATGTCTTTGGGGATGAAATTCACACGGTCGAATTTAAACGATTTCTGTGCCACAGACTGTACGCTACATGCTATAAGCAATGTAAACACAGGCAATGATTTTCTGAATTTAAGCATAAATGTTTTGATATTATTGGGTTATTATATAATCATTTCGAAATAAAACCGACATATTTACATCTATTTCGTGCAAAGTTAGCTTTTTTTTTAGAATACACAAGTGCAGCAACATCAATTAAATATGAGAGAATTATAATTTCTCCAAACAAAAACAAGAGCCTCGTCACAATGACAAGGCTCTTATATTATATAATAAGGTATATGCGTTTAGAAGAACAAGTAGCGGTTATCAACCACTTTACCCTTGATGTAAAGCTCGTTCATGAAGTTGCCTGCATATTGCATTGCCTTCTGAACAAGTTTGCCTTCCTGTTCCTTTTCGTTGAACCGGGCTGCATTCTTTGTACGATTCATTACCTGGAACTGATATACACCAGCCATACCCTTTACAGGATGTGAACAGAATGCTCCTGCTTTGGTTGCATAAACAGCACCACTTAGTGCCGGCTCGCTTGCACCGGTTGTCTGAACAAACACCGGAGCGGCAAACGTAACCTGATTAACTGTCGACACAACGGCACCCTTAGCCTTTGCAGCTGCAATGCTCTTTACGCCGTTAACTCTGGCTATAAGCTGACCGGCTTTTTTGTCACGCATTACCTCTGCCTTAACAAGCTCTTTTACCTGTGGGTCATCAAGTCCTCTGTAACCAACGGGATGAATCTTCGTGCACACAACCAACAGAAGGTTATCGCCGTTGTTTCCACACTCGTACATTTGCGAAACGCCACCCTCCTTTGCATCAAAGAGCCACTTCATAGCATCGCGTGTTGAGCGAATACCAGCCAGATAATGCTGGCTTGTTGTAACATCTTTAGCCTCTTGCAAGCGATAACCGCTCTTTGCTGCATTCTTTTCGATAGCTTCCGGCGTTTGATTTGCACTTACAAACTGGCTGAACTTATTAAATATTTTACTGCGTGTGTCGCTCGAATAGTCAATAGTGCGTTTAATTACAGCAGCTGTATATTTGTTGATCATGTTCTTACGGTCCAGAACTTCAACAATAATATTACCCTGTGTAGTTTGTATATTCTTAAGCTCTTTGGCACCCATTGTCAGCAAGTTGTTCAGATAGTTCCTGCTGTCGTTGTCAATTGTATTGGTGTATTCATACTGACGGGTAGTAAGCCACTGCTCCGAGCCGTCCTGTCCATACTTCTTTGCAATGGCTGCAAAGTCGGCACCGCCTTTCAATGCGGTGTAAATGGAGTCGGCACGCTGATGTGCTTCATCGGGTGTTGTACCGCCAACCTGAATAGCGCGGAACTGAACCGAATCAGGAAGCTGCTGTTTTGCAACCAGCTTAATGAGGTTAAGCGTATTATCCTGCTTGTCTTCAACCGGGCCGACAACGCGACCAACGGCTATCGAATCAAGCTTGTCGGCAATATCAGCAGGGAATGCTTCCTTGCCGACAGGGATGCCAAGGTAAGGAATTGCCGACGTACTTTTACGAACAACATCAGCAGGATCGGCAGCCCCTGCAAGCTGTTTGCTGTAATCGGCAAACTGTTTTGCCAATGCGGCACGGTCGGCAGCCGATGCTGTTACCTTAACATCAATGTATTCAATATCGCGTGTTTCAATATACTGCTGGAAACGAGGCTTCAGCTCTTCGTATTTAGACTTCAAGTCGGCATCAGATATTGTAACCTTGTTATCCTGTATAGAAGAATAAGGATATGCAGCAAGCTGAATCTGACTTTCCTGATTTTCTTCATTAAAGCTCATCCTGGCTTCAACGGGATTTGACAGGAAGCAGTGGGCTAACAGTGCATTATACTTCTGGATAAGAAGCTGCTGGCGCAACGATTTTTCAATATAGTTCCAATATTTGTAAATGCTTTCATACTGCTGGGCGGCCTGCGGGTTCGATGTTTGTGCCTGCTTGTACTGAGCAAGGAACTGTTTTAGCTGGTTGGCATCGAAACGACCTGTCTGCTGATTAACAAACGGGGTTGAGAGAAGCATCTGATTTGTACCCTGGCTAAGCACGTTCTCCATTTCGCCATCCGTAACAGTGAGCCCCAGTTTATTGCATTGATTCTCGATGAGCTTATACTGAACGTAGCTCTGCCAAACCTGATCACGCAGCTGGTTAAGCTGCTCATCGTTCAGGTTATCCTGCCCCATGACCTTCATAGCATCCTGTGCTTCATCAACGAGCTTGGCGAAATCTTCAAAGTTCATTTTCTCACCTAACACTTCACCGATTTGTTGACGCTGGTTATTGCGGGAAGACTCGCAAGAACGAAAGGCCTCTTCGGCAATAAAAGCAAACAAGCCAAGACCAATGATAATGATTAAGGTCAGGCCCCTGCTTCTGATTTTTCCTAATGCTGCCATTTGTTTTAATTATTTTATTTTGATGTTTTTATAATTTCAATATCAGGAGCTTTTCCACATATAAATGCGTACAAATTTACTAATTAATCGGCAAACGCGTGAACATTTCCATGGAAAAATTAAGCTTTGACGCAATATTGTCCTGAATATTTAACCGTAATGAATAAGCCTCCCGAGGCAGGAGCCGGATTTACGGCGGCCGACGAACGCGCGTACGGCGATCGTCGTACCACTCGTGCGACAGCCGTCATACGCACGTGTGACGGCCGTCGTACAGCCAGCCTGCAAAAACAAAAGTGCAGGAAATAAAATTTCCGGAATGGGGCACTACAGGATAATCCGTGTGCCACGACGACGTATAAGCCAGCAGGTCAGAGGTTATCGGTTGTCAGTTAATTTCACCAACTCAATCTT
>ERZ772945.2391-NODE-2391-length-11510-cov-12.931122_pt1 | contig 11510 bp, 11 predicted proteins | sample MGYA00511681_ERZ772945 | MGnify/ENA primary metagenome ERZ772945 (study PRJEB29015, sample SAMEA2737943) | human oral metagenome | biome: human oral; feature: human-associated habitat; material: dental | place: China | collected 2143 ... | reverse complement strand
CATTGATGATGAACCATTAGCAGCAGATTTACTTGCCAGCTATGCAAGGAAAACTCTTTTCTTGAATCTGGTTGGGGTATTCAATAGTGCTGTAGAAGGGATTAGAGCCATTCGAGAGAATAGGGTAGACCTTATTTTCTTAGATATTCAAATGCCTGAACTAAGTGGATTAGAATTTGCTAGGATACTTCCTAAGGAAACCAAAATAATATTTACAACGGCATTCAGCCAGTATGCTATTGAGGGTTACAAAGCTAGTGCTATTGATTATTTAATGAAGCCTATAAGCTATGATGATTTCTTAGCTGGGGCTAATCGTGCGTTAGACTGGTTTAATAGTGTTCGCCAATCAGAGAATGCTTCTACAGATCGTTTCATCTTTGTAAAGAGTGAATATAAGTTAGTTAAAATCATGTTCGAAGATATTCTTTACATAGAAGGCTTGAAAGATTATGTAAAGATATATTTGACAGGTGGGCGTAAACCAGTTATGAGTTTGATGAACATGAAGAAGATAGAGGAATCTCTACCAAAACCTGAATTTATGCGTATTCACAGATCATACATTGTTCACATGAAGAAGGTTGACGGAATTGATCGCTTTCGGGTTGTTATTGGTAATGTTGTTCTTCCAATATCAGATAGTTATAAGGTAAAGTTCCAAGATTTCCTTGATGGGCACACCTTATAAATCATAACGAGATAAACTTATTATTTGGTGGTAATTCTAATAAACGTAGAACCTCAAAAGTTATATTGCTAACTTTTGAGGTTCTGTGTCATTGTATGGATTCCCTTATATTATTCAGGAAAGAGGCTCTTCTTGACCTCAGCAATTGTCGATTTAGTGACGAACTTTAATTTTCCACTATCTTCTTCCTTTGATATGTAGATCGTATCACCAGATTTCACTTCATTAGAGAGGATTAGCTCGCTTAATCCGTCCTCAATATAGTTTTGTATAGCACGTTTCAATGGTCGGGCACCGAATTGCACATCGTATCCCTTTGTTGCTACGAAAGTCTTTGCGTCATCGGTTATCTCCATGTTATAGCCGAGTGCCTTAACACGTTTGAATAGACCTTGGAGTTCAATGTCTATAATCTTCAGAATGGCATTGAGATCAAGTTGATCAAATGTGATAATCTCGTCTAATCGATTAAGGAATTCTGGCGCAAATTGTTTACTCAAGCTCTTCTGAATAATACTACGTGCACGTTCCTTATCGCTTTCGCTGTGGGAGAGTCCATTTAAGTTTACTGCTCTAAAGCCTACACCTTGCCCAAATTCCTTTAGTTGTCGGGTACCAGCATTGGAAGTCATGATGATAACTGTATTACGGAAGTCGATTAATCTTCCATTACCATCGGTCAATCTTCCTTCATCGAGTACCTGCAAAAGCATATTAAATACATTGCCATGTGCTTTTTCTATCTCATCCAATAAGACGATAGAGTAGGGATGACGGCGAACTTTCTCGGTAAGTTGACCACCTTCTTCATATCCAACATATCCTGGAGGTGCACCGATAAGTCTAGACGTATTGAAGCTTTCTGTGTATTCGCTCATATCAATACGTATTAGTGCATCGGAAGAACCGAACATTAGCTCTGCCAAACGTTTCGCTAAGTAGGTTTTACCAACACCTGTTGGACCTAAGAACATGAAAGCACCTATTGGATGATTTGGATCTTTCAAGCCGACGCGGTTGCGTTGAATGGCTTTTACCATCTTGTCGATAGCTGTATCTTGTGCAATAACCAGCTTCTTTAGGTCTGTATTCATGTTTTTAAGTCGAATACCTTCGGCTTCTTGCATACGCTGTACAGGTACGCCTGTCATCAAAGAAACGACATCGGCAATAGTATCTTCTGTGATTTCTACCTTGTCTGTATCATCTCCTTTCTGCCATTTCTCCTGTTCATCCTTCAGCTTTTGTTCTAAATCCGTCTGTTTATCACGGAAGCCAGCAGCCAGTTCAAAGTTCTGATTCTTCACTGCGTCTTGCTTTTTTTGCTGTGCTTCCTCTATTTGTCCCTGAATGTCAAGGATAACCTGTGGGACTTTCACATGCTGAAGGTGAGTGCGTGAGCCTGCCTCGTCAATAATATCAATAGCCTTATCGGGGAAGAAACGGTCAGAAATATAGCGATCTGCATACTTTACGCATGCTTTCAAGGCTTCTTCTGTGTACTTTACGTGATGGTGTGCCTCATAACGATCCTTTATATTCTCAAGGATTTGTAAGGTCTCTTCTATAGTTGTTGGTTCGACTTGAACTTTCTGAAAACGACGTTCTAAGGCTCCGTCCTTTTCTATAGAGTTGCGATACTCATCCATTGTTGTAGCACCAATACATTGGATCGTTCCCCTAGCTAAGGCTGGCTTTAATATGTTGGCAGCATCCATTGAACCTGGGGAGGAACCAGCTCCGATTAAGGTATGGATCTCATCAATAAAGACAATAATGTCTGGGTTTTGTTCGATCTCTTTTATCAAAGCGCGTATACGTTCCTCAAATTGTCCTCTATACTTAGTACCTGCGACAACTGCGGTTAAGTCAAGTGTCATCACACGCTTATCAAAGAGGACAGGGGAGGTAAGACGCTTTACAATAAGCTGTGCTAATCCTTCAACGATTGCACTCTTACCAACACCCGGTTCACCAATAAGAATTGGATTATTCTTCTTTCTGCGACCAAGTATCTCACTAACACGCATTATCTCTCGCTCTCGTCCGACAACAGGATCAAGCTTACCATCTAATGCAGCTTGAGTTAGGTCCGTTCCAAAACTATCTAGAACTGGAGTCTTAGACTTTGTGCGAGGTGCTTGCGTTGTTTTCGCATTACTAGAAATAGAAGAAGATGACATCTCTTCATCATCTAATTCATCCTCATCGGCCATCCCAATACCATTCTTTGGATGATTAGCATGCGGTTGTAATAATGCTACAACATTATTATAACTAAGACCTTTCTCTTCTAACAAAGCTTTTGCCGCATTGTTTGAAGAGTCATGAAGTATTGCGAGAAAAAGATGTATAATATCCACCGTCTGCGAATGCTGTAAACGTGCTTCGAGAACAGACAACTTCAATACATTATTTGCCTGTTCGTTCAATAATAAGTCCGAAACAGACTCATCTGTTCCGATACTCTGCTCTTGTATCTTATCTTCTATTTCTCTTTTCAGATAGTCTATATTAACCTCCCAACGATTGAATAAATCCCAAACAGGTCCTGACTTCTCTCTCAGGATAGCTAACATGATATGTTCTGGAGCAACTGACTTACTTGTCAATCGCTTAGCTTCCTCTCTACTGAATGAAAGAATTTCCGAGACTTTCGGGGAAAATTGATTCATCATATCCTAAACCTTTCTTATTATTAACTCACTTATTTAAGGGCGATAAAGCCCTATTATAGTGATGTGATATAAACAAATGCTATGCCAAAACAAACATTAATCGGATATACCTATGCTTGGTATATCCGATACTATTGATATTTAACGTTTATCTTGGATCATCGTGTATTCTTGAGAATTTACCTTATGTATAGACTTCAACTTCTTTTTCTTAAGCCAAGCTGCTTTACGACGTTCGTAATCCTCCTGATGACGCTCTAAGAAATTATCTGCCATTGAACTTGCTATATATAACTGAAATCTTTATGTTATTCGTTCCTGCTGTGTTACCTAACAACTTTGTGCTTGATAACCCCATATCATGGGAAACCTTCGTAATCTTAGTTATTGCATTTTCACCTGTACCTTGTTTAACAGTCTGTACTTCAACAGGGACTAGCATAACTTTACCCCAGTTAGCACTACCATTCTGATGGTGTGCAAACAGGCTCACTATACCAGCCATATTATTAAAGGTATAAGCATTTTGCTTTGAATTATAAGTTGCTAAGAACGATGTTTTATTATCTGGAAGACGATTGTTAGTAAAGAACGATTGCACACTATCTGAAGGAATCATCACAATGTTCTTTGGTATACCAAATTGATAATTACTTGTTGATGTATTGTTCTGACGTAACAAAACAATCTTGGCAGAATTAATAGAATCAGAAGAATGTCCCGACAAAATGTCAGACATAGGTAATGATAATTCTGTGAACAATCCTGCTGGCGTTTTTAGATAGGTGTGTCCAGTCTCTACTGCTAACTGATGTAATCGAGTGTTGTCATTAGAGAAGTTAGTAATCTGTAACACTTCTTCTGTACCAATAAGGTTGGTAGAAATTTCCCTTATCTTTCCTTTCTCTTTATGCTTGAAATAAATATTGAGTTGGGCTGTCAGAATATGTGCCATAGAACCAGAACCACCATCTATCTTAAAGTAGAAGCCTGGACAAATATCATGCAAGAATCGATATACATTACGGAAAGCTATTGGATTTTGCTCATACTTACGCATCAAGTAGGTTCCATAATTATTATATGTCTGCCCATTCTTGTCGGTATAAGGCTTATTCAATCTGATAATAATGTTGCGTGTATAGCCTTTTTTGTTACGAATGCTATCAGCCTCTGTATAATCTAATAAGGTGTAAGAACGTCGTACTGCAATTCCATTTGTACGTATATACCCCTGTGCCTCAGGGTCAAAGTCAGAGTAGTAAACCTGTCCTTCCTCTATTGGCTTTTGTAGTTCATACGCAGTGAGCTTCATCTGACTAAGAGAATCACCATAGTAAGAAGAATAGTACAAACGTATATCACATGAATCAGCGATTATTCCATTAACATCACGACTCATAATGGAGTCTGACTTTGGCAATTGATAATCACTCAAAACATGGAATTGTGCCATGAAGTTTCCAGCAACCATTGATCTAGTTTCAGGATCTTCCATTCGCCCTAAGTATCCAGTTGATGTACGTCCAATAACTCTATCAGCCAATACCGTTTTCGATGTTACATTGAAAGTATCAGCTTTTACAGAGAGTTTATCAATGTTGTCTATTAATGAACCTCCAATTGTATTAGTCGTATCGTCACATGATACCATGCCGAAACAGGCTATAAGTAAACATGCTACAATAAAGTTTCTTTTCATTAAATCAAGCTGTTATAAAAATCTGAATACTTACCCTTTAGTTCCGTATCATTAGCTACATGCTCAAGAAGTTGTTTTTCGTTATTCTTTGCATAATCAGTTAGTGCGTCATTAACGCCCTCACTAGTGCTAATAACTCCATCAGAGTAGTCGATCGCCAACTTACCAAGTTCCATAAAGTCAAAGTTATCCCCATACTTCTTTAGACTTTCAGTCTTTGCTTCGCGGAACTCTAAACACTTCTTGAAATTAGCCCCAAGACTATCCTGTGGTTGTTCAGAGAAAAGGGATGTTACTACTTTTGAGTTAGCAAATTGAGGCTCATCACGGTAAGCCGTCTTGACATAGAATGGTATAACAGATGCCATCCAACCTTGACAATGAATAATATCTGGTGCCCAACGGAGCTTCTTTACAGTCTCAAGGACTCCTCTTGCAAAGAAGATTGCACGTTCACCATTATCTGGATAATCATTGCCTAATTCATCCTTTGTCATAGCAGAACGCTTCTGAAAATAGTCTTCATTATCTATGAAATAGACTTGAATGCGAGTCTGCGGGATACTTGCCACCTTGATAATCAATGGATGGTCAGTATCGTCTATAACCAAGTTCATTCCCGAGAGGCGTATCACTTCATGTAACTGTCCACGACGCTCATTAACACTTCCCCACTTAGGCATGAAAGTACGAATTTCATAACCAGCTTCTTGCATAAGGTGTGGCATCTCAGAACCATAATGAGACATTTCTGTCTCAGGTACGTATGGTATGATTTCTTGATTAACAAATAATACTTTCTTTCCCATTCTTTATGTTAGAAATTTATATTGCTCGCAAAGGTACGAATAAAAACTGAGATAATGCTTGTTTTCAATTAGAAAGGGTGGAAATATGTTACTTATTCTCATTATTTCATGTTATTTCTCGTCTTTTTAATAATTTTGTTGTTACTTTGCAGCCGTTTAATTATCAATTACTGATGAAAGTATTTAAAAAGATTGTTGATATCCAGAATGAGCTTTTCCTTTTGCGAAAGAATAATAAGACCATAGGATTAGTTCCAACAATGGGGGCTTTACATGAAGGACATGCTTCACTCGTTAAGCGAAGTGTTGAAGAGAATGATGTAACAGTTGTCTCTGTTTTCTTGAATCCAACTCAATTTAATGATAAGGGAGACTTGGATCGTTATCCACGTACATTGGACGCCGATTGCGTACTTCTTGAACAATGCGGTGCCAACTACGTCTTTGCCCCATCTGTTGATGAAATATATCCACAGCCTGATAATAGGCAGTTCAATTTCCCTCCACAATCAACAGTGATGGAAGGTGCTAAGCGTCCCGGTCACTTTAATGGTGTCTGCCAAATCGTCAGTCGATTGTTCTATATCACACGTCCTAACCGTGCTTACTTTGGTGAGAAAGATTGGCAGCAGATTGCCGTTATTAAACGTCTCGTAGAATATCTTGGTTTGCAGAAGGATATAGAAATAGTTGAATGTCCTATCGTTCGTGACAAAGACGGATTAGCAAAGAGTTCTCGTAACACATTGCTAACTAATGACGAGCGTGCTATTGCTCCCAACATTTACAGAGTCTTGAAGGAAAGTATAGAGTTCTCTCAAAATCATAGTGTAAAGGAAACTCAAGATAAGGTTATATCTGACATCAATGCTATATCTGGCTTAGAAGTAGAGTACTTCGCAATCGTAGATGGTAACACACTTCTTGATGTTACTGATTGGAACGAATCATCAAATATCGTTGGTTGTATAACTGTCTATTGCGGTAAAACCCCAATTCGATTGATTGACCATATTAAATATAGAGGATAGAAAAGAAATGCAAATAGAAGTATTAAAGAGTAAGATACATTGTGCAACAATCACAGAGGCAAACCTTCATTATATGGGAAGTATAACCATTGATGAAGACCTCATGGATGCTGCTAATATGATAGCTGGCGAGAAAGTACAAATTGTCAACAATAACAATGGTGAACGTCTTGAGACTTATATTATAAAGGGTGAGCGTGGAAGCGGTTGCGTTTGTCTTAATGGTGCTGCCGCCCGTAAAGCCGTTGTAGGTGATACTGTAATTATCATCTCTTATGCAATGATGGATTTTGAGGAGGCCAAGAAGTTTAAGCCTTCTGTTGTATTCCCAAAGGAGGGGAATACTCTTTAATAGTAAGCAAAAGACTTAAGTTTGAAGTCCAATAATTCTTATTAGTAGGGCTTGATACACTACTAATAATGAACTTAATTCTTAACCCATTAACTTATTCGAACACATTAACTTAAACTTATTTCTATGTTTAAGTTAATGTCTCGTTAACATCCTACTTAAGGTAAGACAGACCTCTACCTTGAAGTACAAAGGTATTTTAAGTTAGAGTACGATGTTATACACGCTTGTATAATTGATTATACACGTTTGTATAATAGACTATACAAGCGAGTATAAAGTTGTTTATTAAGTATAAGTCCAAAAGATGTTTAAGTTAAAGTACGATTGGACTCTAACTTAGAGTACGATACATGTTTAACTTAAAGTACGATTGGACTTTAACTTAAAGTAGAATCAACCTCTAACTTAAAGTACATTTGTCGTTTAACCTAAAGGCTCTCTTCATACAAGAGCGTGTGACTGATGGAGTTATTCGTTATTTGGAATCCATGTTCTTCTATACATTAGATGGGATCAATACTAAAATGCCACCTTATTATATAGTAATCCCCGAAAGTGATGTAAATCAACTTTCGGGGATTACCTTATTTATATACACTAATTACATGTATATAGAGAACAATATTGTCTTACTCAATAACAACCAATGGGTCATCCTCAAGTACAGCTTGACCAACTTTAACAGCAATAGCGGTTACCTTACCATCCTTTTCAGCCTCAATGCTATTTTGCATCTTCATAGCTTCAAGAACAACAACGGTGTCGCCAGCCTTTACTTCCTGTCCGACAGTTACTTCAACAGAAGTGATCGTGCCAGGTAGTGGAGCCTTGATAGCAGCAGATGCGTTGATTGCAGCTGCTGGTGCAGCGTCTTCGTTAGCTTCAGTTGCAGCAGGTTTGCCGAGCTCAACCTTCTTCTTCTCTGGCTCAGTTGGCTTATCCATCTGAACACAGTATTTGTCACCATTTACAGTAACTTCAGCAACATTCTCTGCGCTAATCTCACCAATCTCGACTTTATACTCTTTGCCGTCGATTGTATATTTAAATTCTTTCATTTGACTTTCTATTATGGTTTCTTTGTCATTATCTCGAACTTAGCATCCCACATTGTTTGCTTTGGCTTAATGGTTATAATGCTTGGTTCGATGTCGTGAACATTGTTTCCGGCAAACTCGTAGAGTGCCATCGCTATTACAGCATATACGTTCTTATCCATATTCTTGCCTCCTGCAATTACATTGGCATACAACCATGCTTCTTAGCTGGGAGATCTTGCTTCTTGTGAGCAAGTTGTGCTAAGCCACGGCAGATGCGGAAACGAGTGTTGCGTGGTTCGATAACATCATCGATATAACCAAATTGAGCTGCTTGATATGGATTAGCAAACTTCTCTGAGTATTCCTCTTCTTTCTCTGCGAGGAACTGCTTTACATCACCACCTTGCTCTTTAACTTGCTTAGCCTCTTTGCCACAGAGTACTGCAACTGCACCAGAAGCACCCATTACAGCAATCTCTGAGCTTGGCCATGCGAAGTTAAGATCTGAACGAAGCTGTTTGCAACCCATTACGATGTGAGAACCACCATAGCTCTTACGCAATGTGATTGTAATCTTTGGTACTGTAGCTTCGCCGTAAGCGTAGAGCAACTGAGCACCATGAAGAATAACGGCATTGTACTCCTGACCTGTACCTGGGAGGAAGCCCGGTACATCAACGAGTGATACGATTGGAATATTGAATGCGTCACAGAAACGAACGAAACGAGCACCCTTACGGCTAGCGTTCGTATCCAATACACCTGCGTATGCTGAAGGCTGATTAGCAACGATACCAACACTCTGACCATTGAAACGAGCGAAACCTGTAATGATATTCTTAGCAAACTTAGGTTGTACCTCGAAGAACTCTCCGTTATCGGTTACAGCCTGGATTACCTTATACATATCGTATGCTTGGTTTGGATCATCTGGGATAATCTCATTCAAGAGGTCTTCCTTACGATCAATAGGGTCGGTACACTCTACGCGTGGAGCTTCCTCACGATTGTTAGAAGGAATATAAGAAAGCAACTTCTTAATCAAGTCCATTGCCTCTTCTTCTGTCTTAGCCGTGAAACTAGTTACACCACTCTTAGACGCATGAACGCTGGCACCTCCAAGATGTTCTGCATCAATGTCCTCACCTGTAACTGTCTTAACAACCTTAGGACCAGTAAGGAACATATAACTTGTTTGTTCCTTCATGATGATGAAGTCAGTTAAAGCTGGAGAGTAAACAGCACCACCTGCACAAGGACCAAGAATGCCAGAGATCTGTGGAATCACACCTGAAGCAAGAATGTTGCGCTCAAATATCTCGCCATAACCTGCCAATGCAGAGATACCCTCTTGGATACGTGCACCGCCAGAGTCGTTCATACAGATAACAGGTGCGCCGTTAGTCATAGCCATATCCATTACCTTACAGATCTTCTGTGCCATGGTTTCTGAAAGAGAACCACCATTTACAGTAAAGTCTTGAGCATAGAGATAAACAAGGCGACCATCAATTGTTGCTGAACCTGCAACAACACCATCACCTAGATATTGTTTCTTCTCCATACCGAAGTTGTGGCAACGATGGAGTTTGAACATATCATACTCCTCAAAACTACCTTTATCAACCAGCATTTCAATGCGCTCACGTGCTGTATACTTGCCGCGTTCATGCTGCTTATCAATGGCTTTCTGGCCACCGCCTAAGCGAGCCAACTCACGCTTCTCTACGAGAGCCTTGATCTTTTCTGTTTGCTTACTCATAATTTGTTTTTATTTTCTTATAACCGTATTCTTATCTTCAATCTGATTATCCCTTTCAAGAAGACTCTAAAACACCCTCCGAAAGAATCAGATGCAAAAGTAATAAAAAAGGTGGAGATACTAATCTCCACCTTTTTAAATATTGTTAAGGTATATCTTATCCTGCCACTGGTCCTCCCTCCTCTTTATTTTCCTTTTCTTTCGGAGAAGGATCGGGACTTTCCTGTTTCTTTCCTTTCTTTCGTGCTGGGTTATCCACATCCACCTGCAACTCCTTTAATGCCTTGCGCACCGGACTCTTCCAGGTCAATGTCAACCTCGGAGCTTTAAGACTCTTCGCGCATACATCCTTCTCGTTCTCTTCCATCTTCGAGGGAACGTTCACACGCAAAGAGAAGATGTCACCAAGGTCTAAGCCTGTCCCCATGCGTGCACAGTCCGAGATAATGTTACGCAGCGTGATAATCACGTTACGTGCATCACCCTCCGTCAATGAGGTTTCACGAACAATGCGTTCCAACACCATTTCGGGTGAGATCTTCTGTTGACCTTTTGGTACGGCGATATACACCGTCTTACCCTTCATTTTTCCCATTGTCGCCTTACGAGGCGCAACTTTAAATTCAATCATTGTGAATCAGATTTAAATTAAACATTATATTCATAATAACATCTTTTTGATGTCTTTTTCATGTATTTTATACCCAGCGGTTGGGTCGTCTTGTACCCAGCTGCTGGGTAGCATCGTACCCTGCCCGTTGGGTAGACCCCCTACCCATTCGCTGGGTACGATCGTACTTCTTCGCTGGGTACAACTCTACCCATTCGCTGGGTACAAAACAGACTACGAACAAGCGCGAGGACTACTGAAGCGCCTCCGCCCTGAGCCCGTTGCTGCGGCTGTCGAAGGTCACGTTGACGCCACCACTGGTGAAGTACAGGTAGTACGCGTGGCTACTGATCCATGCGGGAGCACTCGACGACCAATAGTAGCCAACGATGCAAACGTTGACCAGCTGACCAGAGAGGTAGTAACCCAAGGCGGGCAGGTAGAAGTAGTTGTTTGCATCGGCAGCGGAAGGAAGGGTATTAGATACGGACCAGGTGTTATCGTTTCCATTTGTACGCCAATCTGTGCCGTCTACTGCGGTGTTAGGGTTGTATCCGCTTATCTGTGACTTCTTCTTAAACCACATGCCACCTCGGTATAAGTGACCCATGGTAGTCCATAGTTCGTCTGCGTCCCAACGGGGATCGCCCTTGGCAGCGTACCAAGTCATCTCGTTAACGTTAGGAAGGTCTTTACATGGAGTGTGGGTTGCTGGGTTGCTTATGCCGCTACCTGGGTAACTCTCGTTGTAGTAACGTGGGTCAGCGTTGCTCTGGGCGTAGTTTAATGAACGGTTACTATTAAGGGTTGGCTGCCATGGACTGGCACTATT
>ERZ772945.2390-NODE-2390-length-11515-cov-18.938133_pt1 | contig 11515 bp, 10 predicted proteins | sample MGYA00511681_ERZ772945 | MGnify/ENA primary metagenome ERZ772945 (study PRJEB29015, sample SAMEA2737943) | human oral metagenome | biome: human oral; feature: human-associated habitat; material: dental | place: China | collected 2143 ... | reverse complement strand
CTCAATATCAATAGCATCTATCAAGCCCGTGGGGATAAGGCGTTCTAACATTGTAAAGTAATCTTGTGAGGAGATAGATTTCTCGCCCCCTTCACCCTTCGTGCGCCACGTAAACAGCAGCCCACGACCTTTTAATTGAGGTTTCATGAGCATCAATAGTTCAATAATAGCATCAATGGAATGAGCTCGTTCGTAATAGTCAATGCGTAGCTCCACCACATCACAAGGTGTATTGCATGCCACCGCAGTAGCATCTAGAATTTCTTTTACCGTTGTGCCCACAATAGGCACGCATATCTTTGTACCCTTTTCTCCAAGTACAGTTTGACCGATACGAACCATAACAACTCCTTTGCATCTCATACGAAACAAATGATTCCCTTAATACTATCTATGACTCATCATAGTGCTATTCATGTTTTTTAGATAATTTTCTTGACTGAAAGCCCATATATAACAATAACAATCCAGTAATACTGAATACGTAGGATATGCCCACATAGGTCGATACAATACTAGCAAATACAGGACCTACCATAGAACCAAATTGTTGAGCTGTCGTCGTCATACCAAACATACGACCTCTAAAGCTTGGATCTGTATTAAGGGTTACTGCTGCACTCAAGGATGGATTAATCCCTACAATGCATGAACCAATTAGAACCTGTAAAACACCAAACCACCATATACCCACTGGTAAGCTTTGCAGCAATAGAACGATACCACTACCCATCATACAGTAGGAAATGGTCTTAAAATAACCACGACGTTCACCAAGGCGAACCCATAGATTAGTCGTTAAGGAGCCTGCTAAACCGCCGATACTTAGGATAGTACCTGAAATAATGGCGGCCCCTTCCATGGTGCCTTGCATATCACCCACATAAAGGGCTAAGATAGGCTGTAGCATCATGATAACACATTGCATGAAGAAGAAAATCCCAAGCAACCGTACTAGTACAGGTTGTTGTTGAACGGCCTTAAAGTCTTCACGTAAAGATGTAGATTTAGTAGGTTGATCCGGCTGTTCTTTTCCATCAGTACCTGAAGCATGTAATTTGGGTTCTTTTACAAAGAACAATACAGCTAATGTCGCAATAAGTACAGCAACACCAGATACATAGAATACAGGACGCATCCCTACTACACTTTCAACAGCACCACCTAAAAATGGACCAATGACATTCCCCAAGATAAGCCCCGTCTGGAAGATACCTAGAGCTCGACCAACCTGTTTCTCATCGACACTGAGGGATACCATAGTCATTGCCGCGGGATAGAACCCATTGGCAAATCCAACGAGGGCCCGCCCCATGAGTAATTGATATTGGTCTGTAACTAAACCAATTAATACATAACAGACAGCAATGCCAAAGCCAGCGCGCAAGGCCATCCGTTTTTTCCCTTTATTATCGGCGATTTTTCCCCAAATTGGAGCCATAATGCCCGCAATGAGGAATGTAATCCCAAAGACAAGCCCCGACCAAAGAGCTACATCGGTTTTCGGGACACCTAATTCCAAGAGATATATAGGCAAAAAAGGAATAATCATGGTGTAACATATAGCTAATACAGTCATGGCAGCCGTAATAATCCATACATTTCGCATGCCACCACGAGTATCATCTGCGATTGTACTCATCTTTCGCCTTCTTTCCACATATAAAAGTGTATAAACATATGCTTTTACAAAATTATATAAAGAAGAGTCGCATATAAAACGCGACTCTCTCAATTATTCCGCTGGAAACTTGTGGTCCATTACATCTTGCAATGAAACGCGCTCCATAACATGGCGGAACTCATCTTGTAAATACTGCCATAGTGGAGCAGTCAAACAATCATTAAACATAGGACACGGCTCTACGTCATCCTCTAAACAGGATACGAGAGCAATGGAGTCCTCTGCAGCATATAAGATTTCATATACATTATATTCAGCAGGATCTTTAATCAAGCGATATCCACCGTATTTACCACGGCCACTTTTAACGAGGCCCGCAGAGGACAAGCGAGATACAATTCCTTCTAAGTATTTATCTGAAAACCCTTGGCGTTCTGCGATTTCACGGATTGGTACATTTTTCTCCGTTCCGTGTTCTGCAATATCCGCAAGGATTCGCAAGGCATACCGCCCTTTTGTAGATATTTTCATAAGTTAACCTCTAAGTCATTCACAATATATGTATAGTATAACATAAATTCATACAAAAAATGGTGGGAAATATGATACACTATAGGTATATCGAAATATTTTTATTTGATATGATTTATAATTTCATACAGGGAGGATTTATCTAATGTTAGATAAACTATTTAAACTCAATGAACGAGGTACCTCCGTTAAAACCGAGATTTTAGCGGGTATTACCACGTTTATCACGATGGCGTACATCCTATTTTTGGCGCCAAACATCTTGAGTCTTGCTGGCATGGACAAGGATGCCGTCCTCATCGCTACAGCTTTAGGTGGTGGCCTCGTAACGATTGCTATGGGTTTATTTGTTAACTATCCAATCGCACTGGCTCCAGGGGTTGGCCTCTTAGCTTTTTATTCCTTTACCGTAGTTCTCGGTATGGGTGTATCATGGCAAACGGCACTAGGTGCGGTGTTCATTTCCGGTCTCGTATTCCTCGTCCTAACGCTGACATCGATACGACAAATGATTATTGTAGGTATACCGGCTTCTATGAAAGTCGCTATTACCGTTGGTATTGGGCTATTTATCTCCATTATCGGTTTAAAACTATCCGGTTTGATGGCGATTTCCATCAGTCTGTCTCCTAACACCTTAGGCCAAGTTGTACAAACACATGGCAATCTAGTACCTCCAGCATCTGAAGCATTGTTAACACTAGGTAACTTGCACAGTGGCGAAACATTGTTAGCCCTATTCAGCCTCATCTTTACCGCTCTATTGATGGCTCGTAAGATTCAAGGTTCACTCTTGATTGGTGTGTTGGTAACAACAATTGTGTCCTATGTAACGGGACTATCTACAATGCCTGAGAACTTCACAGTATTGGCAGTGCCTGACTTCTCAAAAGCCGCATTTCTTCAATTAGATATTCCTAGTGCGCTCCACATGGGCTTGATTACGATTATCTTCTCCTTCACCTTCGTAGAATTGTTCGACTCTATGGGTACTTTAATCGGTACTGCTACAGAGGCGAAAATTGCGGATCCTAAATCTGGTAAATTCCCAGGTCTTGGTAAAGCGATGACTGTTGATGCTATCGGCGTTAGTGCTGGCGCATTACTCGGTACATCTACGATTACTGCTTTTGTTGAAAGTGCAGCAGGTGTAGGTGCTGGTGGCCGTACAGGCTTAACAGCTGTCACAACAGGCGTATTATTCCTAATCTGCTTATTCTTGGCTCCATTGGTATCCTTGGTACCAAATGCAGCCACATCTCCTGTTCTTATCATCGTTGGTGCCCTTATGTTAGGTGCCATTCGCAATATCGACTTCGATGATTGGACAGAAGGCTTCCCTGCATTCCTCGTTATCGTTTTGATGCCGTTCACATACAGCATCGCTAATGGTATCTCTGCAGGTCTTATTGCATACCCTCTACTCAAAATCATTGCAGGTCGTGCAAAAGAAGTTAACTGGATTATGTACGTATTAGCGGTACTCGTTATCATCCGCTACGTATTCTTCTAATTAATAGCTAAAAGAACCTATCTCCAAAGATATTAGTAATTGAACCGACCCCTTAATGTTAGACCAAAAATCTTAACGTTAAGGAGGTCGGTTCACTTTAATATCTAATGGATAGGTTCTTTTTTTAGTGCTATTTAGTATTAACGAATTGTTTTCACACCAATTAAGTCTGTACGACTTGGATTGATATCTTTTAACGGCACTACATGATTTCTATAAAACTCTGCTTCAGATGCTTTCACAGGCACTTGGAAGAACAAGAAATACGCCATATTATCCTTGTACCACGTAACACTGCGCACTAAGTCCTTATCTACATCACCTGTATAGTGAACCTCCCCTATTGGAGTAGAGTCACTCCACTGTACGTCATGATACTCCATTGGGATATATTCTTCAGGCCAAACCGTATCCATAGAGTAACTCATGCGGAAGACCATAGTATGAGTTACCCAACGGCCACTGCGCTCTTGATACTCTTCACCTTGCTTCCAATATACAGTTTCTAATACATCATTGTCATAAAAATGTGTAGCATAGTATGTATAGCCAAACGGTAAATAACTTGGTACAGATACGTCATAGGACACCTTATGAGATGCATTAATTACACCGCTAGGTAAGCCCTTGGATTTGCTCGTAAGTATAGGCCATACAGAATTTGTATGTGTACGCAATGGCAACCCAATCGTTTCATAAGGAGGCCAATCTGGATCATCATTTTGTTTAACCTTTTTCGCATCGTTTTCTTCAACATTTTGCTTATCATTGCGGTCACCACGTAGTCGAGTATCATCAACGGCTACGTTACTCACAGGACCTACAGAGTCTATAATTTTGCTTACAAAGCTTTGGTTTCTTGAAGAAGCAAAGTAAAGCATATAAACTTTATTATCTTTTTCCCAATAAGCGATTTGAATAGCATCTTTACTATAACCTAACGTATGTACAGAAATTCCATTAGGGGTAGTAAAGCTAAATGCATCCTTAGCATTGTATTTTGTCTTTTCCAATATAGGATTTACTACGGTATCGATAGCCCACCCCATACGATATACAATATCTGTATTAGAGAAGGTTAACTTCGGACCATATTCTCCATCACGGCCCGTTTCCGTATATACAATTTCTAATACGTCATGGTCCTTGGCCTTTACATCACGTACTGCATAGTCTTTAGGCATATAAGACGGAACTTGTATAGGATAGCCAAATTCCTGCACAGCACTCTCAATATTAGTTTTAACTAAATCATAATCATCAACTTGATCATACCAACGATAACGATCAGCGAGTTTTTTATTATCATCGATGAGCTTTTTATTATCTACATCTCGTTCAACAGGAACCGTATTACCATTTTTATCTATTAACGGATATGTAGCACTAACTGGCTGTGCGACAAAGGTGCCTACTGCAGTAGCCATTGCGGCACATAAAATAGCAGATGTTATTATTTTCTTCATATTCTCTCCTCTTCGAGCGGTTACACACATTTTCACTTTATTCCAAATAAATTGCTACGTGAGCTATCTATTTTTTACAGGCCCCACATGTTCCTTATAGAATTCAGCATCAACTGATTTTACAGATTCTAAGAACAATAAGGAATATGCCATACCGTCTTTTGTCCACGTAATGCTGCGAATTAGTTGTGCTGCTGGATCCCCGGTGTAAAAGACTTCGCCAGATTCACTTTGTTCAGACCATTCAAAGTCCTTATACTCAGTAGGAACATACGGTACGTCTTTTACATCGTTCACTGAATAGCCCATTCTATAAACGAAAATACTACCAGAGTTTCTCTTCCCAACTCGATATGTTTGGGAATTTTTTATAAAATATACAACCTCTAATACATCATTTTTGTCTTGCCGCACTGTATAGATTTCATAACCATAAGGGATATAACTAGGTGCCTTAACTTCATATGGAAGCTTCTTTGCTGCCTCTAATAGCTTTCCGTTAAAAGTATGCGCCTTTTTTGTATTCTCTATAGGCCAATCATGAAAGTGCCACTGTAAGCTATCAGTTCTAGGCTCTACATTTTTAAAATTATGTCCTAGCTTATGTGTTTTAGTGGATCCAGCCTGATCTGTAATATCAGGAGTATCTATAGTTTCTGCTGTTGCCATTCCTACAGATAATAACCCAGCAGCAATAACAGCTAAAACGGACTTATACATTGTTTTTCTCATATTTTTTCCTCTTTATAAGCGATTACAAATTCTACCGCTATTACGCAATATATTGTTCTAGATACAATTTGTATAACATCAGTTTATCTGCTAAGGAATCATTCGTTCTTTATTATATTCATCAATTGTTTTGTTTGAAATCTTCGTGACCGGATAGTTTCCTAATAATTCATAACGTGAGCTATCTATATTTTTTACAGGTACCACATGTTCCTTATAGAATTCAGCCTCAACTGCTTTCACAGGTTCTAAGAAGAATAAGGAGTACGCCATGCCATCTTCCGTCCACGTAATGCTACGGATCAATTGTACTCCTGGCTTACCTGTATAATACACCTTGCCAGATTCACCTTGCTCAGACCACTCATAGTCCTTATACTCTGCAGGAATATACGCTGTATCTCTTACGGTATCCAAGGAATATCCCATTCGATACGCCATTACCTGTCCAATAAATTTTTCCCCAGCCTTATAAATAGGCCCGCCTTTTTTCTGATATACAACCTCTAATACATCATTTCGATCGTAACGCGCTGTATAAAGCTGATATCCATAAGGTATATAGCTAGGTGCCTCAGCCTCATATGGTAATTTCTGAGTAGCCTCTACTACACCCTTAAAGTTACGAGCACTGTCTTGAGTCATCAAAGGCCAGCCTACTAATTGCGCTCTTGGTATTTGTTTAATTGCAGAAGCATTATTCATGTTTGGCGTAATATTTTTAGACTTAGATGCGGCCTCAAAATTATTAATCGATACAGACTGATCAATAGTATCTGCGGATACATTGCTTATAGATACTAAACTAACAGCTATAGCAGCAAAAATTAATTTACCTATAGTTTTCTTCATATTCTCTCCTATTACAAAAATTTATAATATACTCCTCACATATAATGATATATTTTCTTATTTATATCAAAATCAAGCTACCGTTTCTGTAGCTCTAGCTACTTCATAAAACTTTTATCTTTCCTTTTGTGAAAGCATCGTCACAACAAAATAATGTATCTAATGCTTAGGTTCGATATAAAAAATCCTATTGAACGCTATATCATAATAGAGTTCAATAGGATTGTTGTGTCATTATTTAGTTAAGGGAGGCATAATAGCATCTTGTTCAAGTTGTCTTCGTCTTTTGGCCGTATAGTCGACAATTTTAATTTGAACTACGCCTACAGAGTTTACCATGGCTTCCGTAAAAGTAAATTCACGACCTGTCTGATGTTTCATCAATACTTGTAAGCCATGAGCCTTTTCATGAATAGCCTCTAAATAGGTAGCCTCTCCACGGCCCATCACACTGGAATAAACTGAACTATATGCACAAGGAATATCACCACCTGAAACAAGGGCTTCATCACTGCCATCAATTTCGATAAATACATGAGGATTTGCTTTAATCAAGTCAAACTTCTTTCCCTCATGATGCCCATGCACATAGATATAAAGCACCTCATCTATAAATTCAAAACCAAAATGTAAGGGTACTACGTAAGGGTAGTCACCATCCATCATGCCTAGGTGAATGATGCGAGTGCTATTTAAAATGCTCTTAATTTCTTCTATATCTGTAACTCTTCGGTCTTGTCGTCTCATAATAACCTCCACGACTTTACGTAAAAGATAATCTATCAATTATTATAGCAAATTATGAAAACCTTTTAACGCATAGTATGCTTTTAAAAGTATGAATACGCTTTCTTTTATTCGTATGTTAATAATACTATTTACAGGATATGTCTACTGCAAAAATACATTTGACTTTTTATAATAGATACTGTATTATAAGAAAATAGTTTTATATATTCTATAGATTATGAAAGTTATGGTCATCCATGGCTTTTTGTATTTATAGGTAGTTTGTAGAAAAGAGGTCTTTACTATGTCTGATACGAATCAGTTAGAGCGGGGCCTTAAGAATCGCCACGTACAATTGCTCGCCATCGGCGGTGCCATTGGTACAGGCTTATTCTTAGGTTCCGGTCGGGCCATCCATTTGGCAGGTCCATCCATTCTTTTTGCTTATCTCATTACTGGTCTTATATGTTTCTTTGTAATGAGAGCGTTAGGGGAATTATTATTATCTAATCTTAATCATCATTCCTTTATCGATTTTGTAGAGGATTATCTAGGTGATCGCGCTGCGTTCATCACAGGGTGGACATATTGGTTCTGTTGGCTATCACTAGCCATGGCCGATTTAACGGCCGTCGGACTGTATATGCAATACTGGATACCATGGCTTCCTCAATGGGTACCAGCCCTCGTCGTCTTAATAGCTCTATTACTCATGAACTTAACAGCTGTAAAGCACTTTGGTGAAATGGAATTCTGGTTTGCCATGATCAAGGTTATTGCCATTGTATCCCTTATCATCATCGGCTTAATTATGATTTTCTCTGGATTTAGTACCGATGCTGGTGTTGCTGCCGCCTTTAGTAATTTATGGAATTACGGCGGATGGTTCCCGAATGGAACGATGGGCTTTATCTTATCCTTCCAAATGGTTGTATTTGCATTCACCGGCATTGAACTTGTAGGTTTGACAGCAGGTGAAACTGAAAATCCTGAAAAGGTTATTCCAATGGCCATCAATAATATTCCATTGCGTATTATTTTGTTCTATATTGGTTCCTTGGCCATCATCATGAGTATTTACCCATGGACAGCCGTTAACCCTGCAGCCAGTCCATTTGTGGCCGTATTTACAGCAGTTGGTATTACCGCAGCAGCAGGTATCGTCAACTTTGTTGTGCTTACCTCTGCCGCATCAGCTACAAACTCTGGTATTTTTAGTACAGGTCGTATGATTTATGCCCTTGCAAAACGCGGTCACGCACCTAAATCAATGCGTCGCTTAACACATAGTAGCGTGCCATATCAAGCGACTATTTTCTCTGCTGCCGTACTACTTATTACAGTTGTACTCAACTATGTCATGCCAGAAGCAGTCTTCGTTATGATTACATCTATCTCTACCTTCTGCTTCATTTTCATCTGGGCTATCATGGTTATTTGCCATTTAAAATATCGCAAAAAAAATCCTGAATTAGCGGCAAAATCTAAATTTAAAATGCCTCTATATCCAGTGATGAACTATTTAATTCTTGCGTTCTTTGCTTTCATTCTTATTATCTTGGCCTTGAATGATGACACAAGAGTTGCCTTATTCTTTACACCAGTTTGGTTTATTATCTTATGGGCCTTCTATTCCATGCTCAATACAGGGGATGAAGATACACTTGAAGAAGAACTATTAGACCTAGCAGGTGCTAAAAAGCAAGCTAAAAAACAAACAACAGATGATCACGATGATTATGTAATTTAACACAAAGCCCCTACCTCACCGAGGTAGGGGCTTTCACTATATCCAAACTATTTCAAATTTGGGAAATTAATTTGTTCATAATTTTGTTGATAGATTGAACTATCTCCTATATTTTCATCGTAATTCATGATGGTTCTAATCCGACGACCTTGACTGGTAACGATAATATCTATAGAAGAAGGAATTTCCTGATTCGTTTGTTGTAAATACATATACAAATCCTGCAACGCCTGAGCTTGACGTAATGCTCCTGCTCTATATTTTTCCTTAGATAAACCAGTATTTTTAATAGTTTGACCACTATAAACTTGGCCCATCGTATCCGTATAGTAGAAACGAACTGTATTGTCAGATGGTACAGCCTTAATATAGATGGTTTTCCAATTCTTTTTAATCATTAATCTAGTGGATACGGCCACATTATTTACTAATGATTGTGTTTGTTTATTGATTTCTTTTGTAGTACCATTACCTACCGAGATTTCATCATTCTTCGGCATTTGCAACATAGTCATGGTTGGATCTGGTTTAACTGATTTAGCATCTACAGGTTGCACGCCACAGATACTAACTGCAGTCATAACTGCTAATGTGGATAATACCAATTTATTCATAGTTCTCTCCATACTATATATGATATATGACTAACTATATTTTATACAATTCATTATAGGCATAAATAATGTATTTATCAAGTGACGATCCAGCCCCATAAAAATAACCGATATGTTCCTCATACAAGGATACATATCGGTTATTCTTTACATAAAACTAATTACTAAAATCCGTATCCACAATAGCAAATTGTGTATAATCTGGATAACGGTTATGAAGTTCCGCCTTAATCTTTTCTAATGTACCATGTGGATCTTCTTCATCAAAGTTAAAGATAATATCATAATAGATAATCTTTTTATCTTCTCGTACGTAGAAGGCATGGATTTGGACTACATTAGTATACAAACTGATAACTTGATCAAGCGCTTTTTTGATTTCAAGAACTTCTACGCTTGGTTGATTTTCTGCGTATACGCCGACAGTCATATTAATGCCAAACTTTTTATAAAGATGAACTGCGATTCCTTTAGTTAAAGGATGAATCTCACCCACTGTCATCGTATCTGGCAACGAAATATGAACAGAACCAATCACTTCACCTGGTCCATAGCTATTTAATACTAAATCATACACACCGCCTACATTTGGATGTTGCGCGATAGTTTCTTTGATGTTTCGGATAAGATCATCATCGGCCCGAACACCAAGCAAATGATTATACATATCCCGCAAGATCTCATAGGCTGCTTTCAAAATTAATAGCGAAATTAAAGCCCCTACATAGCCTTGAATATCTACATTGAAGAAATATACAAGGCCAGCAGATACTAATGTGGCAAAGGTAATCACCGCATCAAAAAGAGCATCAATACCAGACGCTACGAGGGCATCAGATTTATATTTCTCACCTTGAGACTTAATGTATCGCCCCATCACAACCTTTACAACGATAGCAACAGCGATGATAGCAAGGCTTGGAATATCAAATGTGGATACCTCTGGATGAAGAATTTTATCTATCGATTCCTTAAGGGACCCAATGCCTGCACCGAGAATGATGAAAGCAATAGACATGGTGGTCATATATTCTATACGGCCATGTCCAAATGGATGTTCCTTATCGGCTCCTTTTGCGGCCAGTTTTGTACCGGCAATTGTCAACACCGAAGAAAGAACGTCTGTTAAGTTATTTACCGCATCAAGGATTATGGCGATGGAATTCGATGCCAATCCTATTATCATTTTAAAAATGACAAGCACCACATTGCCTATAATGCCCTTAATACTGGCGAGCGTAATACCCCGATTACGTTCAGCACTATTTTCTTGTAAAATCATTCTATTACACCTCTTACATACTATATGTACAATATTAAATAATTTATATGTGTACGTTTATTTGTATTATAGCTTATGGATTATCATTTGTCACTATATTTTTTTGTATATTTCCATGAAATCCATTGATTTTACTGAACTTATCAGTCATTCTCATTTCTCAATTAGAAACTTTTATATATTTAAGAATTCATTCTACTACTGAATGCCCATTCTAGTTAAGCTTGAACGGTTATACGGTCTCCAGAACGCATATGGGTAAAAACAACCTTCATTGCGCGTAGTGCAAATGGTTCTCCCGTAGATTTTGCCCCATACAATGTATCCCCTAACAAAGGATGACCTATATGACTAAAGGCCACTCGAATTTGATGTGTTTTACCTGTATATAAGCGAACTGCCACTGCTGTACAAGGCTGATT
>ERZ772945.2380-NODE-2380-length-11560-cov-2.868840_pt1 | contig 11560 bp, 8 predicted proteins | sample MGYA00511681_ERZ772945 | MGnify/ENA primary metagenome ERZ772945 (study PRJEB29015, sample SAMEA2737943) | human oral metagenome | biome: human oral; feature: human-associated habitat; material: dental | place: China | collected 2143 ... | reverse complement strand
TGGTAATAAACTCTTATCATCAGCTGGTTCAATAGACATTACATCCAAAGATGTATTGAAGAATCCTCTGGCTATAATTAAGAACTTAATGAATTTGACATATTCATCTAACTCCATGTATATAGTCTCTACATACTGTACGATGTAATCAATAATATCTTGATTGTCTTTATATACATATGGATTACGTAAGATATAGTCCACTTCATAGTCTTTTATAGTCTTAAGATCTATAGGGATATAGATACTATTTATTGATGCTAATACATCTTTATAGCACCCAGAGTTTCTGAATGCTTGATAGGTTTCTTTATTCTTAAAATTCAATCTATCAATATATGCCAAACAAATCTTTGGAGATGCAAAGATTAGTTCTTCTGGAATATTTTCATTGATGAATCTTTCAAAAGAATTAGCAATCTCATTAGAAGATTTCTTAGTGACAGATGTAATTTGTTTTGCTGCATCAAGAAGCAGTTTATTGTAATCCATCTTCAGTTACCTCGACATATTGATTAGCATAATAAATTAATAGAGCACATGTAATAGCCGAATAGAATAGCTGTTTAAGCTCTTCAGTATACAAGTCTATCACGTACTTAATATTGAATGCCATTGTTTGTGTTTGACCAGCTTTATCTGTAAACCTAATAGTCAAACGTTCTAACAATGTATCAGCATATATTCTAACCTTAAATTTATTATTCATATCAAAATCTAAGAATCTATCTGACAAATGTTGGTTCCTAATCATATAGAAAACAATATCACTAGGATTTACCTTTGATAGTAGAGCGTATAATTGAGCAAAGCCCTTAGTATCACCATTGATACTATATAAATAACCGGCTCCATCATATACAGGCTCTCCGTTTACAATAGCTTTAGGTTCTTCTTCCGTAATTAGAACGTCTAGATCTTTTGTGGTTTTATATAGACTTCTGATTAGTTCCTCAGAGTCCATCAAGAATTGATCTATATCCATACTAGAATCCTTTCGCATAAATCTTACCCATAGCAATGAATAAGATTTCTAAGTCTTCTTGAGTATAACGTTCACGTTCAGCACTGTACCAGGATACTACATGATCAATACGTTCATTTGATGTGCGTACGTATAAGTATCCATTGTCTTCTTGAGCTGTAGCATTAAACGTACCATAAGGCGTTTCAAATGAATAAGCATTAGCTTCATATAACTGAGTGGTTTTCATCTTATGTAAGATATCTAATGCTAATTGTTTAATATCTTCAGTTACAGGATATAACAATTGTCGTTCTTCCATATTATTACCTCCTTTGGAAATTACTACTAAGTTAGTTTAGTTTATCTTTATCAGCCGGATCTGGAAGCTCTGGCATAACACTGCCATCCGTAGCAGATCGTAAAGCCATTAATACTTGTGCATAGTTAGCAGCGCTATCTTTTCTACCAACTTCTTCTATGAGGAACTTACCAAACAATACTTTTACATCATCATCGTCGCATTCAGTAATAAGCTCATCGAGTCGTTTAAATCCTTCAGCTTTATCATAGACTCTATATTTAGATTCATCAGTATCCATATAAATAAAGATAGATAAAATAGATGACATAATGGCATAGTATAGTCTGTGTTCTTCTTTAGGATTTAGAGTGTCTAGCTCATGGTTTTCTTTCTCACCTAATAGTATTAAACGTTCATTACGGCTATCATACATAACCACAATACGTTTATTAATAAAACGAATACCTATTAGTAATATATCAGTACCAATAGCTTCACCTAATGAACAACTAGTGGATTCTTTACGTTCAATATATTCATCTAAGTCTTCTTTAAGTAAGAACTGTTCTATATTGTAATCATCTACATTAAGAAAACTTAAATCGAAATCTACTTCTTTACCTGTTTTAGCATTTACTGCTCTAGCCGCACCGAAATTACCATCGTCTTCTTCGAAATGATATTTCATATGTCTAAAAGAATCCAAAGTGAATGCTTTTAAATCTTTAATGATATAAGCAGTAGTCAATAACCCATGGATACCACCACATAATATAGTTGCTACATGGTAAAATCCATACCGAGACGAAGTCAATTCTTTAAATACATCATCAACTGTAAATAGATCGTCCATCCCTAAATCCATATCTTCTACATTTTTAAATAATTCTTCTTTTGATAAACGTTTTTTATTTTCCATTTTTATTACCTCGTATAATCTTTTAATACAATAATGGTTCTCCAGATAAGCCATGCTCTAATAGCAAGCTTACTGTGTCTTCAAGTGCTAAATTAATAGTATCTAAAATAAACTTCTCACGTTCTTTTATATCAGGCTTCAATGTATTCTCAAAGTCTTGTAAATCACAAGCAAAGTATTCTGTTTCAGTATAGTCTAAAGATGATAACGAACGTACTGTATATTGGATTTCACCTATGGTAAGCTGTTTAGTATGATAGGTTAATGGTCCAAATATAACACTAACGCTACGTTCTACATACTTAGATATATAATCAGCTGAGAATACTTCCATTGCTGATCCAGATTTGACTCTATTTATATAGAATAGATCGAATCCATGTCTATTTTTAGTACGTCTAACTATACCACTATATTTGAGTGGTATAATGTAAGTATATTCAAGATAAAGCAATAATGTCGCTGATACGTATGGCTGAGTATATAAACTTTTTACACAGTCCCATATCTTATCATGCAATTCTTTTATCTTCTTATTACATTTCTTTTTATGGAATATCTTCTTATACCATGGTAAGTTCTTATACTCGTTTTTAACCAAGTCTAATGATGTAAGAGCTACATTGAGGTCAAAATAATGCTTGTAGTTATCTTCTTCCATAAATCACCTTAAATTATTCATCTGGAGAAATCAATTTTCTACAAAAGTCGTTAATGATACCACGTATACCATGATTAGTAAAATCGTCGTCGTCATCATATTCATAGACAATTTCTACTGGTTTTACTGATTCATCACCAATTTCTCTAGCAATGATAAATCTAATACTATCAGCATTAGCTGTATCATACTTTACTTTAGAAATATTGATAGAACCGAATACACTTCTACCAATATACTTTCTGGTTATCGATAGTTTAGTCCCTTCTAGGTCTATCTCTAAATTCATATCGTTATATAATCTAGTACAGTTACCTATGACTTTGCAAACTTCTGCTACATTATCTAATACATCAATCATTAATGCATTATTGCAGAAGCTGCTAATACTAGAGTCTATTCTTCTTAGTTTCCACCATAATAGTGGTAACTTAAGAAAATTAGTATTCTCTTCTAGTCTATCTTCTAAATCAGTACGTTTAATCATCAGATCTAAAAGATATGTGTTGTTGTTTGCCATTATTTGTAAACTCCCTTCAATTCATCTACATTAAAAGCAACCTGTGTTAGTTTAAAGAATGTATCCTGAAGAAGATTGTACAGATAGGTATTGCCACCATCAATAGCATCTAATGTATAAGTAGCATACTTAGCAGGATTATCTCTGTTTAACTGAATAATCATAAATCCAAATACTGGTTCATTACCAGCTTTAGACCATAAGTATTCATAAGCAGCTAACTGCATAAAGTATTTGTACCCTATATGGTTAGATGTCTTGAAATCGACTAGGTATAATAACCCATCAACTCTCATGATACAATCAATAGTTCCTTTGAAGTATTTACCCTCAAAGGATTGCTCTAATCCTAATATCTCTATAGTCTTACCAAACTTATTCACTTGCTCATCATACCAAGATATAAAAGCATAGAATCCAGCTTGAGTATAGTCATCAGGATTAATAGTGTTTAAGTCTCTATCTCCGGATAGGAATCGCTCTATTTCAGAGTGGACTTTAGTTCCTATAACAGCATATCTCGATAGTTCTTTCTTATAGCTTATACCTTTAAAGCCTAAGCTATTAGCCCAGTACATTAGAGATTCTTCACTGATATAGGAAAGTATTTCTGTTACTCGTTTAGCCTCACTTTCTTCTGTGTATTTAGATACATGGGTTACATGGTCTAAAGACAAATCTACTAGCATTATTAAACACCTCCATTTCTATAATATATAGTTGACAATATAGTTAAATTAAACTTTTACAATCATAACTTATTAGTAAATGCGGCGACTAATAAATCTTGTTTAGTTTAATGCGTTTAAAATTTCTCCTATAATAAATATATACTACCAATTCCTATATGCCTTTATGTCACACTGTGGCATAGGGGCATATAACCCTGACTCGATACAAATAGCCTAGGGAAACATATTAGTAAAATCTCTTATTTTTCAACGGAGGAGCTACTATTCATGGCACAAGAAATTAAAACATTGAATACTACTTTCCTTTTCCAACAACACAAACAAGAATTCGAGAAAGAAATGATCGAATTCATTAATGCTGGTAAAGTGATTGATATATCTTCTAAAGAGTTTGAAGATATCGCTTATGAAATCCGTAAGCAACAAAAGTTATCTAGTAACTTAGTTGAGTTCTTGAACTTCAAAGGACTTAAATTAGTTATTGGTAAGAAACCTATGCCTAGAATGATGAAAGTATTCATGGCTAGAGATCTTAAAGGTGATCGTAATAAATATGCAATCTATATTGACGTATATGGTCTTATCGAATTAGATGAGAACGGTAAATACGTTTGTCATAATATTAGTGTATTGATTGCTAATCTTATTTATGCTGCTACTATTCATGCTTATCATTTAGATAAGATTAATGGTACTAGCACTATCGAAGATGCTGCACATGCATTCGCTAACTTATTCACTAATATCATCAATTACTTATTCAAGATCAATAATATCAATGGTCTACGTAATCGTTGCTTATTCTTATCTTCTTTATACTTCCTTAATACGGTATATAAGAAATCTAAGTTTAGTAATAACGTAAACTTAGCTAAGAAGATTGCCAATATTACCGAACGTGAGAAAGAGCTTCTTGTAGCTTATCTTGACGTAGATTCTTTAGCTAATATTGATTTCTTTATGAAAACTTGTAATGACATTCTTAAACTTAAAGAACTAGAATTACAACCATTCTTGGCTACATGGATTAAACTATATACACCAGGAACTATGTTTGCATTAGAATACTTCCCGGCATTCAGTGCTATGCTTACAGATGCATACGTTGGTTGCTTCTTGAATAACCAATCCACTATTGAAAAAGTGGCTGGTAATGCAATGGTAGCATACTGTAATGATATTTTGAAAAAAGTAATCTAATCGGAGGATAATACATGCGACATAATCACAATGAGATTAATATTGTAGAGCATGTAGATTTACTCAGGAATTATACTGTAAAGAATATTGAATCTATTCAAGCGGGTATGATTCCTGAGTTATTAGATATCTCTTGGTCTGTATCTCAATACTATCTCGAAGAAGGCCGTCATAAATATGTATTTGGTAAAGACAAATACGTACTTAAAGTAAATGGTCTACGATTTATTACTGATAGGCCATCCAAAAAGAAACTAGTATATATCAAGAACTTTAAAGACGCAGTTGACGAAAGATTGGTTAATCCATCTTTAGTATTCGTCAATGGTTTATTCATCAAATGGTCTGATATTATACTAGTTAGAGATCAACGATATACATATCTCTATATAAATAATAAAGTGGGTATTGACCCTATTCATATTGATGATGTACAAATCATCAATATCCCATTCAATGTAAGTTATTCTGAAAAACGTAATATCCCTTACAAAGAATCAGTTATCTTCATATTTGGTGATAATGGATTAGCATTAGACTATGGTGCTATTGTAATCTCCACTAATACTGAACGTATTAATCTTATAACTAAGCAATGGACTAACTTATCTGGCGCAACTATTGAGAACTTAGATATCTTAGTAGATAAACGTCATAAGTCTACTGATAAGAACTTTATATGTTTCACCGAGGGTAAACTAAACCCTAAAATTAAACCTGAAGTTAAGAATCTTAACTTAGTATCAATTAATGATGGTAATCCTATAGATAAAGACTTGGTTATGAAATACTTCTATAGAGCAGTAGTTAATGATAACCAATCTAATATAGTTAGACCACCTAATGATGATATTATGAAATCTGCTTTAGTAGATAATACTATCAAAGGACTAGACTTGCATACAATGCAGAAGGACTTTGATTATGAATATCGTAATGATACTGAATACAATGATAACTTCTTGCATGGTATTAGATATATCTCTAGATATAATGGAGCATTCTTTGATGAGTTATATGAAAAGCTATCTAATATCTATAGTGATTCTTATACTGGTGAGCAATTCAAATCTTATATTGGTACAGATTTAATCTTTAGAATGCCACGCGGTCTACATGACCGTACTGAGACATTCGTTATGATTCATCGTAATGGTGAGTTATGGGATTTATATAACCGTATCAAATATATTGGCAGTGAATTCCAAATCCAATTAACTCAAGAAGAGTATGATGATATCCAAGAGTATGATACTTTTGAGATTGTAAGATTCTCTAGAGTCAATAATAACTTCCTCAAAGTTCAAGTACCTAATACTGACACTATCGAGAATACAACTATTCCATATGAAGATTTAATTGTATTCGCTAACTATACAGACAATCATATATACTATGACTGTCTTGAGTTCACTAAAGATTCTTTATTCGATGCACCATTCACTATCGATAAAGAAGCTAAGACTATTAGCTTTACTGACGCTAGCTGGTACGGTAAAGATATCTATATGGCATCTAAACGTCAATTTAGATATGCATACTATCCACCAGTAAACTATAAACGTTGTACGTTCTATCTAACTAAGGACTTTGTAGCTTGTAAAGACCCAGATAGATATCTGGTATTCCATAATGGACGTATGCTATCTAAAGATATGTATCGTTTCTTATTCGAAGAACCAGATAACTCTGTAGTTAGACCTGTAATTCATACTCGTATTATGGCAGAACCTGGTGATAGAGTAGAAATCTTCTATGTTCCAGATGCTTTGAATTACGTAGATATTGGTGCAAATAATACAGCACAAGTTACTCATGTCAAAGCCACTATCGATAATCAACCTATCTTTACTATCCCATTCCCTACAAAGAGCTTCTTGAATGATAAGAATAGTTTCTTTGTAATGCGTGGTAGTGTAATCTTAGAGCAATCTAGATATGATGTGATTGGTAATAAGATTATCATGAAAGACTCTAGTGATTATCTTCCTTTAGGGCGTGAATTGACATTTGTATTTATCTTTAATAAAGCATTAGATGTAGATACATTCGGTGGTGTTAAAGAAGAAGATATCTTAACGGTAGATGCTAGATTCACTTATGCTGAATCTGTAGACGATATCTATTATGATATCCCTTATCCGTACGAGGGTTATAATGGGTTCTTCTTTGTATCATACAGAGGCTTGTATGTAAACCCATCTCGATATACTATCGAAGATGGTGGTCGTACTATTAGATTCAGTAATAATGATTTACATCTAGATCCTGATACTGCCATGGTATTCGTATTCGTATATCCTACAAACAAGTATACTCTAGATGCTAGTGCTGTACGTGTAACTGCTAATATAGAAAACCAAACTAAGTTTACTGTACCAGTACCTTATGCTGATTACTTTAAAGACGGTAATGAGTTCTTCGTTATACGTAATGGTATCTTCTTAGATACAGATGATTACATCGTAGACCCTGATAATAATACTATGACATTGACTTCACCATATGGCTTAGACATTGGTCAAGAATTAGTATTCAACTTTATGGTTGGTAATAAAGTTAGTGTCAAGAATCATACTATCACTATTAGAGCCACTAGAGACGATCAACAAGTCTTCAAATTACCTGAAGTATTCCATGATTATAATAAGAGAGACAATAAGTTCTTCTTAGTTATTGGTGATACTCTTGTAGATAAACGTCGTTATGTAATTGATGGCGATGATTTACGATTCTTAGGTGATGACGATAAGATTCCTTATGGTCGTGAAATTGACTTTATCTTTGTATACTGTCAACCTATAGATGATGTAACTGGTTCTATAGGTGATATGGTAGATACTTCTAAGTATGGTATCTTTAATAGTAAAGCTACAACTATAACTACTGATGGTCAAAGAGACATTAAGATTCCATTCGAAGAAACTCTATTATATGATCATAACTTCTTTGTAACTATTGGTAGTACTTTTATAGATGCATCTAACTATACTATCAATAATGCTACTGGATATATTAATTTAATCAATGATAATATTAAAACAGTAGCTGGTAGAGAAGTCTTATTTACACTAATAGATTCCAAATACGCTGTAGTTGAAAAAGATATCAGTATTACTAAGTCTACTATGGAAAACCAAATGGACTTTGATATCGTATTACCATTTGATAACTACTTTGAGCAAGGGAATAAGTGTTTAGTATTCATTGATAATGTGTATGTGGATCCATTCAGATACACTATTGATGAGAAACGTAATAAGTTATCCTTAGTTGATTTTGAAGATGCTCTCCCTAAGGATAAGAATGTGACATTCATGTACTTATACGTAGCCAATAATACCAATAAGTCTTATACTTCAGAAGAAGTTCAACACCCTAAGCTTACAGAGTATGGTTATATCTATCTAGATAAGAAGAATATCAAGCATAATATGAATTCTAAGCTATTCTTCTTATATGTAAATGGTAAGAAAGTAGTTGCTGATACTATTGTAACTCCAGCTAATAATATTATTAGACTTACTGAAGATCCTCAAACAAGATTCAATGCAGTTATTATGGATTACACACCAAGAATAGCTGACTTAGAACCTTATAAGAATATCAGATCTGATTATGATACTATCATTAACTCTGTAAATCTTGAAGATGTAGATAAGATGTGGGATATCTATACTAAAGTTTCTGATATTGAGGGACATAAAGTTCCTAATATTAGTCAAGAAGCTATTGTTAACCATATCATTCGTGAACACTACATTGCTAGTGGTGTAAATAAAGGATTGCCATTCATTTATACATATGACACATCTACATTGAAGAATAAACAAATCAATGAAGTTAAAGAAATTACTCATAGATTCGTTGCTCCAGGTAGTTATAGCTTTACAGTACCTGAGGGTATTACTAAGTTAAGTATCCAATCTATCTCTGGTTCCAGTAAAGTCAATGTATTTAGTGATAGAACTACAAATCCATTATCTAATGCTAAAGTTGGTGAAGCATCATACTTGATTCCTCAAGAAAAAGCTGATGACTTTAATAAGTTGATCAAATGTATCTTCTCTATTAGCCAACCTAAATCTAATAATGGTATACCTCAAAAAGGATGGGCCATTGGTATAAATCCTAACGAGGGTACATATGGTATATCTGCTGATCCTGATATCTTAGCTGGTAACTTAGTAATTCAAACTATTAAGACTATGCCTAAGATTAAGTATAAAGTTACAGCTCCTAGAGGTGGTTTTGTATGTATTGGTTTCGATAAAAATGACGGTAAACGTCCTAAGTATATAGTAGATTACAAATCATTTACTAATGCTGGCTGGTTCCCTAAACGTTTTAATGCTGATACTGATACGTATGAAGAAATTCCTACAGGCGAAGATAAGACCATTTCTTACGATAACGTATTTACATGGGATGAGGGTGAATCTATATTTGAAGTTCCAGATGGTGTAACTAATATGACAGTTGCATTATGTAGTGGCTTCGAAGCTACTGTTGCTTTGAATGATAGTGTAACTTACGTATCTAAGATGGCCGCTATCCAAATCGTAGGTTATGGTATTAATAAATTTAGTGTACCTGATTTACCTGATAGTGCTACAATAGAACGTACCGATATCTATAGATATTATAATGCTTCTACTTCACGTTATGGTACCGCGTCTAGAAATACTGTAAGTGCTGGTATTGAATTGGATAAGCAATCTAACTTTACTAAGTTTGGTAAGAGTACTTATACAGAAGCGCCATATCATCAATATGACCAAGATACATTAGCCAACTACTCACCTACTAATATGGATAATACTGAGTATAATAAATCGTTTACACGTTTAACAAACGAAGGTATGCTAGTATCTGTATCTAGTGGTGTTGAAGGTGTATCTAACTATACAGATATACGTGTAGAGCCTGGTGAAAGATATATGGTAGTTGTAGGTAAAGGCGCTACTTCCGATGGCGCTTTAAGTATTACTTATGATAACTTAGTACCAACGAGAGAGTCTAACTTATATATTATGGATACATTTAATGCTAGTCGTGAAGTTATGACTCATCCTGGCGTAGACTATGCTACTAATGATGAATTGGTATTAGATGATTTACGTAATAGACAACTTACTCCTGTAAGTGAAGAAGATAAATTAAACTCCTTTAATAGTCCTACATTCATTGGTAATAAGCCAGAAGCTTCTACTGATGAATATACTAATATTGAAGAAGTACAAACTACATTTACTCATGATGGTTCCGAAGCTAAAGTTTACAAAGAAAACACTTGGTGGGAACTTAAATACTAAAAATACTGAGGTAGGGGCCTTTAAGCTCCTACCTCAATTTTTGGTGTACTTTAACATTTATATAATTTGACGACTTTTAAAAGGAGGTTACTATATGCCTAATACTACTAGATACAACAGTGGTAGAGCACCGGTTATAGCCTTAGATTATGACTCTAGGTTTATAGCTCATAAGAAAGAGCTATTGGTAGATTATAAAAAAGGCAAGCTCTATGTAGTATCTGCTGAAGATAAATCAGTTATTATAGATATTACTGCTAATATCATCAATGAGTTTACTAGTTCTGGTTCTATTGCCGATAACTTCATTGTTAATATTGAGGGTGTTGGTGAGATTAATCTTACTAAAGCCATTAATAGAATCTATAAGAATAATATTACATTAAAAGAGAATGATGAGGCGCATTATCTTTCTCCGACATTAAGATTCGATAACCGTTCTATTACAGTACAAAATACTGACATCAGCATATCTAACTTTAAGGTTGCTGGTGATAATACTTATCCAGTTAAATCTGGTAATATAATCAAATGGGTACCACGTATTGATGAAGATGTAGTTAAACGTGTTACTAGATTAGAAACATTAGCTCCACCTGATGCGGAAGAGTTCAAACGTCTTCGTAAGCAAATTGCAGATATCCAAGTTACTGCTGATTTATATGCAGAATTACCAGCTATAAAATCTTTATCTGATTCTAACCGTAATCGTTTAGATGTATTAGATGCTAAGATTCTTAAAACTGCTGAGATTGATCCAATCAAAACAGATATCTCCGGACTTAAATCTGATACCCAAGCTATGAATAATAGATTGGCTACATTAGAAGCTAAAGAAGATACTGAACCTAAGTTTACTGCTTTAGATAAACGTATTACTGCTATTGAAGCACAATCTTCTGCTTTTAATAAGATTACTGATCTTCAAGTTAAAGTACAAACTTTATTATCTAAACCCGATTTAGAGCCTAAGGTTACGAAGACG
>ERZ772945.2370-NODE-2370-length-11619-cov-2.349360_pt1 | contig 11619 bp, 7 predicted proteins | sample MGYA00511681_ERZ772945 | MGnify/ENA primary metagenome ERZ772945 (study PRJEB29015, sample SAMEA2737943) | human oral metagenome | biome: human oral; feature: human-associated habitat; material: dental | place: China | collected 2143 ... | reverse complement strand
ATTACTTGGCAGTCATGGGCCAGGTCAACCGCGATGAAATCGCCGGTATTCTTTGGGGAGATAAGGAAAACCAAGTAGCTCGCAAAAACTTACGGAATACGGTTTACCAAGCCAATAAAATCTTTGAAGGAGATATCATTGTCTCTCCAAGTCGGAGCAGTTTGGCCCTTAATCCCGACTTGAGTCTTTCTTTGGATGTTCAGCTTTTTGAAAGAGATCCACTAAGTGCCTTGGATCTTTATCGGGGAGACTTTTTAGAGGGCTTCTATGTCAAGGATGATGAAGACTTTGATCAGTGGGCTTCTCGCAAACGAGATGCTTATAGGAAGATCTATGTCGAAAGCTGCTATCAAAAAATTGAGCAGGTCGGTTTTGCAGATCCTAGTATAGAACGGTTACTCCATCATTTGGTAGAGCTGGATGAATATGAAGAGAAAAACTACCAGCTCTTGATGGAGTATTATAGCTTCCATCACCAGTTAGGAAAATTTTTTGAGACCTATTATAAGCTAGTCGATTTATTGGATCGCGAGCTCAGTGTGCGTCCCAGTCGAGCGATTGAGGAACTTTATCACTCCGTTTTGGAAGCCAAACGAACTCATAAACTGACCAATTGCTTGAATATCCGTGAACTTTCCTTCTTTGGTCGGAAACAAGAACTCTCGCAACTTGAGGAATACCTTTCCTTAGTCGAGACGGGTGAGGCGGTAGGTCCTTTTCTCGTGATGGGGCAATCTGGAACAGGTAAGAAACGTCTGTTACGGCAGTTGGTCTTGATGTCCAATCGTAGTTTTAATTTTATTAAGGTAGAAGGAAGAGCCAGTAGTCAGAGCTACGAAGGAAGCAGCTGGAATGATCTCAGACAAGCTCTAGAGAAACTGGGGGATGAGATGGGGATTTCATTTCTGGAAGAGGAGGATGATCTCATTTCTGTATGGAATCAGCTTCAAGGCCTTAGCAAAGAAAAACCGCTCCTGATTCTGCTTGAAAACGCCCAGTGGATCGATGCAGTGTCTCTAGAAAAAGTGAAACAACTAGAGGAGAGAAGAAACCAGGAGAAATGGCAACTAATTTTTACAGCTGAAGAGCCTCTGCCAGCTTCCTTCGTCAACTTCTTGGGGAGCTTAAAGGTAGAGAAACGGCTGTCTCAACTAGAGTTGACCAATTTTGATCCTAGTGAAAGTCGTGCTCTCTTGAAAGGGGAACTGGGAGCAATAGAGCCGGCAGTGATGGAGCAGATGGTCGAATGGAGTGAAGGCAGTCCGTTCTTGCTGTCCAGCTATATCGAAGAGTGGAAAGAAAATGAAAATTTAGAGCCCTTGCCGGATATCATTCAAGCTTATCTTTCTCAGGAACTCGGGGACATGAGCAGTGAGGAAGAGGCCCTTCTACACTACCTATCTTGTTTTCATAAGCCAATTTCTCTGTCTATCTTGGTAGAATTGACGGCTACAGAGCTTCCTGTTTTGACAGAATTAATCGAGCCTTTATCTGAAAGAGCGATCGTCTCAATCGTAGAAGAAGGAGAGGCTCTCTTGGTTCAATTTTGCAAGCAATTGGTAGCCATGTACTTTTACCATCTTCTTTCGCCAGCTAGACGGCGGCTCTTCCATCAACAAATTGCGCAAAAGTTGGAAGAAAGCTTAGAAGATTCGACGGACCTTCTTCTTTATAAGGAAATTGCCTACCAATACAAGCAATCCCAAAATCTTTTGCGTTCCTTATCTTTTGAGTTGACCTATTTAGAAGAAATCCTTCAGCTGGAGCATGAGCTGTTTCCGATATATTCCAAGGTAGATGAGGGGTTCCTATCAGATGGTACAAATAGTCATTTGGACATTTTTGGAGAGCTATCCCGCATACGCCAAGAATTAGATAACCTCTTTTCAAGGCACCAAAGAGATAGAGAATACAAGCATTTACAACTGCGTTACTTGTACCTAGAAGGTCGCTATTTTATTCGAAGTGGGGAGTATCAAAAGGGGATTCATGATATCCAAAAAGTCATCTCCTATGCGCGGGAACTCAAGCAATCCGACTTCCTCTTAGAGGGTTATCGGCAAATCATTTATTATTGCATTCAAACGGAAAATATCTCTGAGATGGCCTATTATACAGATTTGGCTTTGGAAGATGCCATCCAAGCTAATAATCATGAGGTCATCGCGATCCAGTTGCGTTTGAAGGGCTTGTATCACCTGATGGTTGGGGATGAGGAGCAGGCGACCCGGCATCTGTATCGTTCTATTGATTGCTTTAGTTTGACCAATAGCATGCTGGCCAAGTATGCCATTCAAATTGCGGCTTCTTTGGCCTACCTCGCTGAAATCGAGCAAGTGAGAGGCCATTTCCAAGTAGCCGTCACCCACTTAGAAGAGGTTCTACGTTTGGTGGGAGATCAAGCTGTTGATTCCGTCCGTGTTGTCTTTGATATTGATCTTGGAATCGCCTATTATTGGAAGGGAGATTTGATCCAAGCTCGCCTCTGTTTTGACAGAGCTCAGAAGATTTTGTCCAGTGTTCGCTTCCCTTGGAAGGAAGAATTGCTCGAATTTTACCAATCCTTGATTGCTTGTCAGCAAGGGGATCAGGAGAAGGTTGCGGCTTATCTGGCTCGAAAAGAAAGGACGATGAATCCATCTGCTAATTCACGGGATAAGGGGATGGTTCATTATCTATTAGCTTTCTTATCTAATCAAAAGGAGAAGGGGGAAGAGCTCGATCCTGCCCTGAGCACCTTCTTGAAAGAAGATAAGAATTACTACAAAAAGGTGGCAGAGCAACACTTGAATCCCTACAGAGATCGTCAGTTTCTTAAGAAATTAAAAGACCTGTAGTGTCTCTTGCCTAAATCATAAGAGAGGGCTAAGTGGCCTGTCCTCCTTTCAGGCAAAGATCATTGTGTCTGAAAACGAAGAAAAAGCATAGAAATACCCTAGCAATGAGTGTTTCTATGCTTTTTATGTGTGTAGAAATCTTCTTAGTTCAGTTTTTGTTGCGCCAATATTTGGGTCAAGTAAAAGATAAAGGTCGCAGCAAGATTTGAAGTATGATTGTCAATGTCATGAGGAGGAGAAACTTCCACGACATCAAATCCTACTAGTTTGCCACTAGCAGCAATGTGTTGGAGAAGCATGAGGGCTAGTTTAGGATCGACACCAAGTGATTGGATGGCACTAACACCAGGAGCAGAGCCGACCGCAAAGCAATCCATATCAATAGACAGATAGATCGCAGTTTGGTTTTCTAAAAATTGATCGATTCGATCCAGAATGGCTTGGTGGCTCATCTGGAAGAGGTCTTGCCCAGTTAAGAAATCAATGCTTGGTGTTTTAGCAACGTAATTAAAGAGGAAGAGGTTATTATTGTGCTCTTGGATCCCAAGGATGAGGTAAGGGAAGTCCTGCCCCCTGTCTTTCGCATGATCAGCCATTTGACGAAAACCTGTTCCAGAGTTGGGCCCGGTTTGGTCGTAAGGACGCAAATCAAAGTGGGCATCCAGATTGATCACAGCCAGTTGTTCATCTTTTTCCAAACTGGATTGAATCCCTAGATAGTGGCCGTAAGCAGTTCCATGACCGCCTCCTAGGACAATAGGTTGGATCCCCAATTGGTACATGCGCTGGATCGCTTGTGAGAGACTTTCTTGGAGTTCTTCTAGCGAATGGTTGGGCCCATCAATATTTCCCACATCATACACCGTTACATTGGTTCCCCAGTGCCATGGAAGTTTGGCAATTTGAGAACGGATGGCTGTAGGACCCTCGACCGCACCTACGCGCCCATTGTTGATATAGACTCCTTTGTCGCTCTTAAAGCCGATGATCCCAAAGGTCATCCCCTCAAATGGTGTGAGAGTCTCGTCGTTTAGGTCTAAAAATTTGGTGACCATTCCCCATTTTGCAGTGTAGGGATTGTCCTCGATGCTACCTTGGTAGTAGCTGTAGGTCATTGGGTAGTAGTTTGTGAGCAAGCTTGTCGCCTCCCTTATTTTTCTGAAAGCAGGCAGAGGCTGAGAAGATCGCCAGCCTCTGTTTTTGCTTTATCCTTACTGTATCAGTATTGAATCCTTAAGTCAACTGCTTTTTCGATGGTTGCTAAGAATTCTTCGCTTTCGACAACAGCAGATGCTTTATTGAGTTCTTCGAAGATTTCGATATCTTTGTCAAATTCAATAAAGTTCAGTTTTTGACGAATCAGCTCATAAGCTGGTTTTGTCCCTTTACCAAGTTCATGATTTTCTGGCTTGAGATCCAAGGCTTGGCAAGCTGCCATGATTTCAGTAGCAACGATGCGACGTGAGTTTTTAAGAATTTCTGCTGCTTTACGAGCGGCAGTCGTTCCCATGCTGACGAAATCTTCTTGGTTTTCACAAGATGGAATAGAATCGACACTAGCAGGGTGAGCCAAAATTTTATTTTCCGATGCAAGGGATGCACAAGCATACTGGGTAATCATGAAGCCTGAGTTGAGTCCAGGGTGTTTAACCAAGAAGGATGGTAATTTACTGAGTTGGCTGTTGACCAAGCGTTCCACCCGACGTTCAGATACGTTCCCGATTTCAGAAAGGGCGATCCCTAGGAAGTCAAATGGTTGCGCCATTGGTTCACCGTGGAAATTACCTCCTGAGATGACGTGTCCTTCCTTGGTAATGATTGGGTTATCTGTGACAGAGTTGATTTCAATTTCAACTTTTTCTTTTACATAAGCGATTGAATCCTTGCTGGCTCCATGAATTTGAGGGATACAGCGGAGTGTATAAGGATCTTGGACCCGTTGTTGAGTCGCAACGGTTGTGTTCTTGCTTCCTTCAAGGAGGTTACGGATATTGTGAGCAGTTGCCAGTTGTCCACTTTGAGGACGGATGGTATGAAGATCTTCTTCGAATGGACTGGTAATCCCATTGTGGACTTCCATTGAGAGAGCACCGGCAATGTCAGATAGTTTAAGCAATTGGATTCCATCATATGTCGCAAGAGCCCCGATACCCGTTAGAACAGTCGTACCATTGATCAAGGCAAGCCCTTCTTTAGCAGCCAATTGGATCTTTTCAATTCCAGCACGATCTAAGGCTTCTTGACCACTGAGAAGTTCTCCTTTGTAGTAGGCACGTCCAAGACCCAACATTGGTAAAACCATATGTGCAAGTGGTGCTAAGTCTCCAGAAGCTCCGAGAGAGCCTTTTTCAGGGATATAAGGAGTGACTCCTTTGTTGAGCAATTCTAACAGTTTTTCAACAGTTGACAGACGAATGCCAGAATAACCTTTCAAGAGTGAGTTGATACGGATCAGCATGATGGCACGAACAGCATCTTCAGGAAGTGGATCACCGAAGCCAGATGAGTGAGTTCGGATCAGGTTTTCTTGCAGTTGAACAGTATCTTCTGGAGAGATGCTGACATTACAGAGGGAACCAAAGCCAGTGGTTACACCATAGACGACTCGTTTTTCCCGGACAATGTCATCAACGATTTTACGGGATGCGATAACGGCTTCTTTGGCTTGTTCATCAAGCTCACATTGGGCACCGTGACGAGCTACAGCGATGACTTCTTCGAGTGTTAAGCTATTGCCATCTAAATGAATCAATTGAGTCATATAAAACCTCCGATTATGAATAGTTGTTCTGGGGAAGTAGATGTGTTTACTTCAGTTTGAATACCAAACATGAGCCCATTGTCTATTGATCTTAAGAAATTTGAGAAGAGTCTTAGAGAAAAGGGCTCAGGTTTGACATTCGTGGAGTCCTAGATGGGTTAGGGAGCAAAACCGAGCTTCGCTCCCGTCTCTGTTCCCATCTACTGTGTAAAGAAAATTAGTGAGGAAGGGTTTTCGATTTATGTAGTTTATCGCCGTGGAAAACAAAGTAGAGTCCACTTGCGATCACGAGACCGATGGCACCCCAAACAAAGTTCAACATGTTGTCCCCTGCGATCATCAAGATACTGATGACAACAGCTAGAACTGGGATAACAGGACCAAATGGCACTCGGAAGGTAACCTTTTTGTCTGGGTACATTTTTCTGAGTTTGATGGCTGCCAAAGCAGTTGGAATGTATTGGAAGAAACGGAAGACAACACTGAAGGTTGCTAAGGATTCGAAAGAGCCAGATAACAAGAGTAAGAAAGCGAAGATAGCAGAGATGATAATGGCAATGACAGGGGCATTCTTAGAGTTTGTTTTTCCAAGCCCTTCTGGCAAGAGTTTTTCAGTTGCTAATGCGGCACCAAAACGAGGGACCATGATGGATTCACCGATGTTTAGACCGGCTATTGAAATGAGGGCTCCGTAAGAAACGAGTGGAGCTCCGATAGGGCCAATCATTTCGACAAATGCGTCTTGTACCGGTGCACCAGTTTGCATAATGCGACCACCAAGCATAGCGATTGTTCCAGCGATGATCAACATGTAGAGAACAGATACGATACTGATGGATCCCAAGATAGCGCGGGGAACGTTCTTTTCAGGGTTGCGCATTTCCCCTGCAACGATAGACATGGTTTCAAATCCGATGAAACCGTAGAAGATATAGATTGCTGTACTAGAGATGGCTTTCATGATATCTACGCCAGGTTCTAGCTGAAGAAACGGAGTGAAGTTTCCTTTGTCAATTCCTCCTTTGATGAAGAAAATTGCACATAGACTGAAAGCGACAATTGGGATGAGCTTGGCTACGGTTGCGGTCAAGGTGAACATTTTGGAGGTCTTAAGACCTGAGATATTCATCAGACTGAGTAGGATAATCAGGCTCACACTGAGTAAAAGTTCATAGGGGGCAAAGGATTTAAAAGTAATGACAAAAAGTCTCGCAAATCCTGCTGCCATTGCTGACCAAGCGATGATGGTAACCGCCCAGCCTAGGAAGCCAACATTAAATCCGACAAAGTCCCCAAAGGCTGCTTTGGAATATTGGAAGGCTCCGCCGTTTTTATTAAAATAACCAGCAGTTTCTGCTAAGCAGACGGCTAAGAGAATAACGAGGAGGGCAGTTCCCAGCATGACAGCTAGAGAAGCAGGACCCAGTCCTTTATAAATCTTTTGAGGCAGGAGGAAAATTCCTGAACCGATAACAGCATTGATACCATAGAGAGTAGCGCCAGAAAAGCTGAATTTCGCATTTTCTCGCTCTTGTTCTTGTGCAGTGAGTTTAGTCGCATTCATAATAATGTTTCTCCTTTAGAGATGTGGGATCCTTTCCAAGTAAAGATAGAACGATGATAGGACATCCTTGTATCTTTACTTAGTAGGGATATGGGTCAAACCAGCCCATATAGCAAGGGGAGCACACTTTGGCTGGTTACTCGAAAACATTATTTGCAGCTCAGTTTCCTGAGCCTCTTTTTCCACTATCAGAAGTTGCCCTGTCTCTAGGTTAAGCGATGGCAGGCCTGTTCCTGTCACCATCAAATCACTCAAGGCATAGATAAATTGAATTGCTTCATCTTGACTAAGCTCTTCTCTATCTGAGATGGCAAGCATCTGTCCCTGATAATGGTCGCTGTAGATTAAGTTAAAGTCGGTACAAGTCCCGCGACTTGTGATAGAATCACTCCCTTCGAAAAAATAGGGGGTAAAGGGAGCTAGAACCGTTTCCTCCTGCCGGCTGGCATTGTGGAGATGAAGTGTCTGGTCCAGGCTCATGAGAATGCGGTGAAAGCCGCTGAGGTCAGAAAACTGACTTTCAGCCAACTCCACAGTCGCTGTTGAGAGCCGATAGTCAAATTCCCGCTTGCCATAGTGGCCAGTTGGCGGGGAAAGATAAAGTTGTTTTGTCTTTCCCCCTGACCAATCGGAAACTTGAAAATCGTTTGCACTTAAAAGGGTTATATTTGTCATTTTTGGTATTTATTAGAACAAACCGCTGATATTGCCGTCTTTGTCAACATCAATTTTTTCGCTGGCTGGAACTTTAGGCAGCCCTGGCATGGTCATGATTGCACCAGTCAGAGCGACGATGAATCCTGCGCCGGCAGAAACTTTGAGCTGATCGTCACAACAAAGTCTTTAGGTGCGCCCAGTTTCTTAGCATCGTCTGAGAAAGAGTACTGAGTCTTGGCCATACAGATAGGATAGTTGGAGAAGCCCAGCTCTTCCAGTTGTTTGAGCTCGCGTTTAGCGGCAGGAGTCAGGCGAACGCCTTTGCCTCCATAGACCTTAGTAACAATTTTGTTGAGCTTGGTCTCAATGGAGTCCTCTTCATTATATACAAATTGGAAGTGATTGTCTCCTTCGGCCAGTTCAACGACTTTTTCAGCTAGTTCTTTACCGCCGGCTCCGCCATTTGCCCAAACGTCGGAAATTACTACGTCAACTCCGCGTTTTTGGCAGGCGTCATAAACTGCTTGCAATTCTGCTTCGGTGTCCAGCGGGAATTTATTGATGGCAACGACTGCTGGCAGGCCATAAACGTCTTGAATGTTTTCCAGATGTTTTTCCAAGTTTGGCAGACCATCTACAACAGCTTGGACATTTTCTTCAGCTAGGTCACTCTTAGCCACCCCACCGTGCATCTTGAGAGCGCGGATAGTAGCAACCAGAACTACAGCCGATGGACGAAGACCAGATGTACGACACTTGATATCAATGAATTTTTCAGCACCGAGGTCAGCACCGAAACCAGCTTCTGTGACTGCATAGTCGCCATATTTGAGAGCTAGCTTGGTAGCTAAGACACTGTTACAGCCATGAGCAATGTTGGCGAAAGGTCCGCCGTGAATCAAGGCTGGTGTGTGTTCCAGAGTTTGAACCAAGTTTGGATGGATAGCGTCTTTGAGCACAGCAGCCATAGCGCCACCAGCTTTCAGATCCTTAGCAGTTATTGGCTTACCTTCAAAGCTGTAGCCAATGATGATTTTTTCCAAACGGTTCTTGAGATCGGTGATATTTTCTGACAGACAGAGAATAGCCATAACCTCAGAAGCAACTGTAATGTCAAACCCATCTTCACGTGGAACACCATTGACCTTGCCCTGCAGGCCATCCACAATGTGGCGCAACTGCCGGTCATTCATATCCACTGCCCGCTTCCAAGTGATGCGGCGAGAATCAATGCCTAAGGCATTGCCATGGTGGATGTGGTTGTCAATGAGGGCTGCCAGCAGGTTGTTGGCAACACCGATGGCATGAAAGTCACCAGTGAAGTGGAGGTTGATATCCTCCATGGGCACAACTTGAGCGTGCCCACCGCCAGCAGCTCCGCCCTTGATACCAAAGACAGGTCCGAGTGAAGGTTCCCGCAGAGCGATAACGGCTTTTTTACCGATAGCAGCTAGAGCATCGACTAATCCGACAGAAGTCGTGGTCTTGCCTTCTCCGGCTGGTGTCGGAGAAATAGCTGTCACGAGAATCAGTTTGCCGTCTGGCTTGTCTTTTAAGGCTTCCAGTTGGCCGGCACTGATTTTTGCCTTGTAATTTCCATAAAGAGACAAGGCGTCTTCAGCAATTCCTAGCTTTTCTGCCACTTCTTTGATGGGCTTCATTTGAACCGAATTGGCAATTTCAATATCTGATAGAACCATATTGTTACCTCTTGAGAAAAGGAAGTCTATTCATGGGAAAGAGCGAACTTCTCTTCCGTTTATCTATTAGACAACTTTCAAAATTTCTTGATAAATTTCATCTGCTAGAGCGCAACCTTTTTGTAGGAGCTCTTCACCCTTGCTGCGGTAGTCTGCGACAAATGCTTCATCCTTGACACCTGACAGGTTGATGAGGACATTGAGCCAAGCCCCTTGCAGGCCAGCCTTAAGGTTGAGAGCTGCGACTCCCAGGTCGCTGGCAGCATTGGTATTGGACTTGCCGACAGCCTTTTGAGTTGTTTGCAGGGCAGCCAAGATGTCTTCCATCATGCCATAAGGTGACTTGGTCGCTTCCTTGAGGGCTTGTTGCATAGCTTCCCGACGGGCAGCCTTGTCTTCCTCTGTTTCCTTAGGCATATCAAAGACAGCGGAGACCAGATTAAAGGCTTCAGTGTCCTTGTCAATAGCTGTGAGCAAGCTTTCTTGCAGGCGGGCGCTTTCTGCGTGCACTTGAGCAATTTCTGCTTCAAATTCTGCGTATTTTTTCTTGCCAAGGGTCAATTCACAGACCATCTTAGTCAGGGAAATACCGTTCGCTGCGGAAAGAGCAGCGGCAGAGCCGCCTCCTGGTGCAGGAGCATCTGAGCCTAGGACTTTGGCAAATTCTGTCAAGCTTAAATCTACTAATTTCATAGGTTTCTGTCCTCCTAGCCCAGCAAATGGTTTTCCAGAACTTGCTTGCCGTAGTCAAAGTCTTCGATTTGCAGATAGTATTCTGCTGCGTCAATCAGAGCCTTGGCTGGTGCCAAACCGATGACTTCTGAGCCGAGGATTCCAACTCCGTAACGTTTGGCTTCAAAGCGAACAGTTTCAAAAACACGATAGAGTGGGAATTTTTCCAGATTGACCATGTTGATAGAAACCTGGGCAATGTTGCGGTCTTCCAGCATAACACCGATCGCTTTACAGTACTTGTAGCCACCGCTTGATCCACGGATAATTTTGGCAATATTGTTGGCAATTTCTAGATTGTCTGTATCCAAGTTGATGTTGTAGGCGATGAGCGGCATTCTAGCTCCGACAGCAGTAACACCAGCAGTTGGGTGAATCTTTCTTTCACCATAGTCAGGAGCCCAGTCAGCTTCCAAGAGTTTTTCTGGCATGCCTTCGAACTGCCCTTTACGAACCTTAGCCAAGTTCTTGCGCTCAGGACGAGTCGCTGCATCTTCATAGAGGAAGATTGGAATACCGAGCTCACGGTTGATCCGCTCAGATACAGTCTTCGCAATTTCTACGCATTCCTCACTTGTGATGTCCTTGATCGGTACAAAAGGCAGGACATCAGTTGCGCCCATACGAGGGTGTTCACCCTGGTGCTTGGTCAAGTCAATATTTTCAGAAGCGTATTTAACTAAACGGAAGGCAACTTCCTGAATGTTTTGATCATCACCGACCAAGGTAAAGACGCTGCGGTTGTGGCTGGCATCAGAAGAGTGGTCCAAAAGTGTCACTCCTGGTACGCTCTTAGCTGTTTCCACTAGACCGTCAATGACCGCTTGGTTGCGACCTTCAGAAAAGTTAGGAATACATTCAACAATTTTTGCCATAAGATATTACCTCGTGTTATATGTTATTAAAATTACAAAGTGAATAAAGTGGAACTTCCAGCTGAGCTAGATGTGAGATCTAGCTCAGTTCAGAAGTTGGGGGACAAGTTTTTTCTATTCGAACAACTTTTTAACAGATTCTTTGACCAAATCTTCGTCAGTCAGGTACGGAATGGTAATGTGATCTGTTCCTTGGTGGAGACGGTTGTACTCGATAGCCGTTTCGATAGCATGCTCATTACGTGCCCAGTTACGACGTGCAACTCCGCCGATCGTATCCCAAGCGATAGCAGATTTGATGATTTCATCAATGCGTTCGCTACCGTCCAGTACCAAGCCAAAGCCACCGTTGATTGCTTTACCGATACCAGTTCCGCCACCGTTGTGGAGAGCTACTAGACTCATACCGCGAGCTGCGTTACCAGCGTAACATTGCACAGCCATGTCGCAGGTAACATTGGAACCGTCCTTAATATTGGAAGTTTCACGGAAT
>ERZ772945.2365-NODE-2365-length-11640-cov-10.009150_pt1 | contig 11640 bp, 12 predicted proteins | sample MGYA00511681_ERZ772945 | MGnify/ENA primary metagenome ERZ772945 (study PRJEB29015, sample SAMEA2737943) | human oral metagenome | biome: human oral; feature: human-associated habitat; material: dental | place: China | collected 2143 ... | reverse complement strand
CCTCGTCCTCCCCGTCATGTACGCCGCGGCGTATCGGATCAAATAATTCCATCAACGAAAATAAACTGCCGTACGAGACATCCTCGTGCGGCAGTTTTTTTGCGCTTCTCCCGCTGCGCTAAGCCCCCCGCCGCAGCGGGAGAGGGGCATGCGTTAGCGTGACGGAGCGGGCGCCATGAGCGACATCTCGATGTCTGTGAAACACCAAATACAAACTCCACGTATGTTCCTGCATAAAAGCAGGACAACGATTCATCCGTGGCGAATGATAAAAAAGATATTGTTGCTATTGGGGCATCGGAGGATTTGACATGTCAGAGACAATATTTACGTGTGACGAGATAAAACAACGCCTGCAGCCGATTCTGGCAGAGCATCAGATTCGGCAGGCGATACTCTTTGGCTCCTACGGCAAGGGGACGGCGACGAAAAACAGCGATGTGGACTTGCTCGTTGACAGCAATCTCCGTGGGCTGCAATTCATGGGGCTTGTTGAGGATCTGCGTGAGGCACTGGATGATAAGGACATGGATGTGTTCGATATCACTCATATCGAGCCGAAGTCTCGCCTCGCTGAGGAAATTCGACAAACGGGGATTCAGATTTATGCGCGATAAGGTCATCATTGACAAAATGCTCCGTTATACCGACAAGATATGTGCATACTGCGAAGGCATGTCTTATGAGGAATTTCGCGTGAACGATATGCTCGTTGAGGCCTGTGTGTTCAATCTCGGTCAGATCGGAGAATTGACGGCGAGGCTGGGCCAGTCATTCAAGCAGGAGAACGCGCAGGTGGCATGGGCGCAAATCTACGGCTTGCGAAATCGCATCGTCCACGACTACGAGGGCGTGAACCTGCGGTTGATTTGGGAGATCATTGCCGATGATATGCCGGAACTGAGAAACTCATTGATCTGTATAAAAAAGCATTTCGCGAAAATGGATCATGATACGGGCGGATGCCCTCACTTATAACGACGCGATTCTGTCGACGGAGGAAAGACCATGGACAACAAGAAAGAAGTAGAGCGGGCGGAGCTGCACCGCGCCATCTGGCAGATCGCGAACGACCTGCGCGGCAGTGTGGACGGCTGGGACTTCAAACAGTACGTCCTCGGCACGCTCTTCTACCGCTATATCTCAGAGAAACTGACCGACTACCTCAACGCAGAGGAGCGCGAGGCGGGGGATACAGACTTTGACTATGCCGCCCTGCCCGATGATGAGGCAATGGCGGAGAAGGACAACATCGTCCAGATCCTCGGCTTCTTCATCCCGCCGAGCGAGCTCTTTCAGAACGTCCTCGCACGGGCGGAGACCAACGAGAGCCTCAACGAGACACTCGAGCAGGTCTTTCGTCACATCGAGAGCTCGGCGACGGGCACGCCCAGTCAGGACGACCTCACGGGACTCTTTGACGAATTCGACGTGAACAGCAGCAAGCTCGGCGCGACCGTCAAGGAGCGCAACGCCAAGCTGACGAAACTCCTCAGCGGCGTCGGCGCGATGCGCCTCGGACACTATCAGGACAACACCATCGACGCATTCGGCGACGCGTACGAATACCTCATGCGGATGTACGCCTCGAACGCGGGCAAGAGCGGCGGCGAGTACTACACCCCGCAGGAGGTCTCCGAGCTCCTCACGCGCCTCACCGTCATTGGGAAAACGCAGGTGAACAAAGTCTATGACCCCGCCTGCGGCAGCGGCTCACTCCTGCTGAAATTCGCCAAGGTCATCGGCAGGGAGAACGTCCGCAACGGATTCTACGGGCAGGACGAGAACATCACAGCGTACAACCTCTGCCGCATCAACATGTTCCTGCACGACATCAATTTCGACGACTTCGACATTGCGCATGGGGACACCCTCATCAACCCCCACCACTGGGACGATGAGCCGTTCGAGGCGATCGTATCCAACCCGCCGTACTCAAAGAAATGGGCGGGGAAAGACAACCCCCTGCTCATCAATGACCCGCGCTATGCGCCTGCGGGCGTCCTCGCCCCGACGAGCAAGTCGGACTTCGCCTTTATCCTGCACTCCCTAGCGTGGCTCGCGGCGAGCGGCACGGCGGCGATTGTCTGCTTCCCGGGCATCATGTACCGCAGCGGCGCAGAGAAGAAAATCCGTCAGTACCTCGTGGACAGCAACTACGTCGATGCCGTGATTCAGCTGCCGGAAAATCTCTTCTTCGGGACGACGATTGCAACCTGCATCATGGTACTCAAGAAGTCCAAGGCGGACACGCAGACCGTCTTCATCGACGCATCAAAGGAATGTGTCAAGGTCACGAACAGCAACAAACTCACACCGGAGAACATCGAGAACATCCTAAAGCTCTATACAGATCGCGTAGATGTCCCCCATACGGTTCACGTCGTCACGGGCGCGGACATCGCCGCCGAGGACTACAACCTCTCCGTCAGCACCTACGTCGAGCCGGAGGACACGCGCGAGATCATCGACATCACACAGCTCAACGCAGAGCTCCGTGAGATCGTCGCGCGCGAGGCAGTCCTGCGCACGGAGATCGACCGCATCGTCGCCGAGATCGAGGGAGAGGAGGGAACCGCAGGATGAGCCGACTGAGTGAGATGATAAAGGAACTCTGTCCCGATGGGGTGGAGTATAAGAAACTGGGGGAGATTGCACATTACGCAAAAGACCGTATTAAGATCAGTGATATTGACGCCCGCAATTATGTCGGTGTTGAACATTTGCGACAAAATACAGAAGGACGTGAAATGTCCGTAACACTACCTGAGGTTGATTTTGTGATTTCCTTTTATCCAGAGGATATTCTTATCGGCAATATAAGACCCTACCTAAAAAAGGCTTGGTTGGCAGACTGTAATGGAGGAACGAATGGAGATGTACTGACGATACGTATTGTTGATAAAATGTATGTCTCGCCACAGTATCTTTTTTACATATTGTCATCGGAACAGTTTTTTATGTACGATATGAAATATGCAAAAGGCGCAAAAATGCCACGTGGTGATAAAAAGGCAGTGATGAATTACGCAATACCCGTCCCACCGCTTGCCATCCAAAATGAAATCGTAAAATTGTTAGACAATTTTACAGAGCTAACAGCGGAGCTAACAGCGGAGCTTCAGTTGCGAAAAAAGCAGTATTCTTTCTATCGTGACAGTCTTTTGAACTTTTCGCGGGATGATGTGGATGATACAGCTTCTTCTGTTGCTGAGACTCCGCATTATATGGTAGGAGACATATTCAATATTCAAAATGGATATACTCCTTCAAAAAAAGAAGATACTTATTGGGAAAATGGGACAATCCCTTGGTATCGATTGGAGGACATTCGTACACAGGGGAGAATACTTTATGACGCAATCCAACATGTACATTCTTCTGGCGTAAAGGGAAATCTATACCCAACAAAATCACTTTTAATGTCAACGACCGCGACAATCGGAGAATATGCTCTACTTATGACTCCATCTTTATCCAATCAGCAAATGACAAATTTTGCAATAAAGAAGGAATTTGAGGATGTACTTGATGTAAAATTTGCATTTTATTATTTTCATGTATTCGCAGAATGGTGTAAGAAGAATGCGAATCAGAGCGGCGGAATGCCAATTATTACAACTGGGAAACTAAAGATTTTTCCTTCCCCATCCCACCGCTCGAAACGCAGGCAAAAATCGTCTCCATCCTCGACCGCTTCGATACGCTCTGCCATGACCTCACGCAGGGGCTGCCCGCCGAGATCGCCGCCCGCAAAAAGCAGTACGAATACTATCGCGAAAAGCTCCTCACCTTCCCACGGAAGGACGCATAAAAAAGAAGCGCCCGCATCTCTGCGCGCGCTCCCCTCAGTGACAGACAATTATTTGGCAGGCGTCCGCGTCTCCTGCATCTCTCGGGTTTCCCCTGTCATACCGTCGGCGTGTGGTTCGGACGAAATTTACCACCTCAAATAACTGCCTGTTGTTAGCTTTAGTTTAGCCGATATTCTTCGACTTGTAAAGAACTTTTTTATTGCGAAGCAAACGATTCCATTCTTTTTCATCAATCTTCATGAACGTTATGACAGAGTTTTTATAATGATTGGGATCGTTAGAGGTTTGGAGGCGAAGAACTAGCTTGAACTGTTCGCCATATTCGTAAAAACTCTTTAGAATCAGAGCTGTGTTTGGAAGATTTGCTTCAATAACGTAATCCGGAAACTCAATCATCTGAGTTAGATATGTGCAGTATCTTTCAAAAATATTTGGGTGATGTGATTGGATATGTTTGATCTGTGTATCAGATAGAATTACCTCTGTTGTCAATAAATCTGTTGTAATTGACATAAATATGGTTTTGTCAATTTCCCCGAGATATAACAAGTAAAAACCACCTTCCTGTGGTTTTGATTGAAACAAAACGCCCCCAAGTGTGCATATCATCCATGGGATGGCAGAGGCATGGGGGAGAAGTTATCTACACTATAGCGTAAAATTATTTTTTTGTAAAGTATTTTAGACAAGTGGGTGCGGGGTGTTTCGGGCGCACATCCCCATAAAAAGAAACGAGGGACATCATGTACTACAATCTCATCGCGAGTGCGGAGGAGAGTACGGTACTCGCACAGTATGTGCGGGAGGAGCGTGCGCCGTACGGCTCGTACCAGTCGGAGGCGGCACTGGAGCGGGCGCTCATCCGTCTGCTGGAGGAGGAGGGCTATGCGTATCTCCCCATTCACGATGAGGCGGAGCTGATCGACAATCTCCGCACGCAGCTCGCGGAGCTGAACGGCTATGACTTCACGGATGCGGAGTGGGAACGCTTTTTCAAGACATCGATCGCACCCGCGAGTGACGGAATTGTGGAGAAGACGCGCCGCATCCAGACGGACTATATTCAGAATCTAAAACGTGACGATGGCACAACAAAAAATATACGTTTGATTGACAAGGAACATGTCCATAACAACCGCCTACAGGTGATCAATCAGTATGCGGTGGAGGGCGGGGCGAATGCGAGCAATCGCCTCATTACCGACCTGATGGATTTTGGGCGGACGTTTCTCGCACGGCACACGCTGCTCGCTCTCCTGACGCGTTACTGCATTTTTACGACGGAAGAAGTGCTCATGCGCCCATATCAGATTGCGGCGACGGAGCGGATTCTCAGCCGTATCAAGATTTCGTCCAATTACAAGACGTGGGGGCGCATCGAGGGTGGCGGCTATATCTGGCACACGACGGGTTCGGGCAAGACGCTGACCTCGTTCAAGACAGCGCAACTCGCCTCTGTAATGCCCGAGATTGACAAGGTGCTGTTCGTGGTTGACCGCAAGGATCTCGACTACCAGACGATGAAGGAGTATGACCGTTTCGAGAAGGGGGCGGCGAACAGTATCATACTGCGAACGGTGCGGACAAGAGCATCATCGGCGTGATTGACCGTGCCGTTGGGTCGAGTCCCGAGCTGCGCAGCAAGAAGGAGCTGATCGACGGATTCATTGCGACCGTCAATACGGATACTCGGGTGATGGAGGACTGGCGCAGATACGTCACGGAGGAGAAGGAAAAGGCACTCGCCTCCATCGTCGCGGAGGAGAATCTGAAACCCGACGAGACGGAGCGGTTCGTCGCGAGCACGTTCCGCGACGGACGGCTCAAGACCACCGGCACCGCCATCGACGCGATCCTCCCACCCGTGCGTCGCTTCGGTGGTGGGCGTGCCGTGAAGAAGCGTAGCGTCATTGAGAAGCTGAAGGCGTTCTTTGAGAAGTTTATGGGGCTTGTGGGGGAATAGGTCAGAGGAGGCACAGCATGTCTACTAATCGATATATAGAGAATTTATACGGGGAAGAACGTCATCTGATCCAGCAGGCGGAACGTGAAAAGCGACTGGTGTTTTTTGTTGGAGCCGGTGTATCGATTCCTTCCGGTATGCCATCATGGGCAACGGCGATAAAACAGATAAAAAAGAGAATGAAGGGAATCCTGCAGGACGATGCGCTGAAGATTTCGCAATACTATTATGTTCAACACGGAAAACGCGATTATACCCGTTTGATGTGGGCTGTTTTCAAATACCAGAAAACCTTGCCCACGAATCATATACATCGTGAACTTTTTAAGTTTCAAGTAAAAACGATTGTTACAACGAATTACGATCATTTATTGGAAGAGGCTGCAAAAGAAAACTATCGTGTGTTTGATGTGATCGGTCAGGATTCTGATCTTGCTTATGGCTTCGCAGAAAACAAGATTATAAAAATGCATGGTGACTTTGAACATGATAATTTTGTTCTCAAGGAAGACGATTACTTACACTATGAACGGAATTTTCGATTGCTGACGGCATATATCAAGGCTCTTATCGCTGAAAATACGATGATATTCATTGGCTATTCCTTTAACGATCCGGACTTGAAACAGATCTTTTCGTGGGTCAAAGATGTTCTGGGACGTGATATGCCGCGTTCCTATATGATTGTGACGAAGACAGCGTATTCCGAGGCGGAAGCGAATTACTTTAAGAACTTTGGAATCACTGTGCTATATGCTAAAATGATGTGTGAAGCCCCTGAACATGAAGAGCAGTTGGTTCAAATGCTCCAATTTCTGCGTGAAAAAGAGGAGCAGACAATGGCAGAGAAAATATATGATACCTTAAAACCATTGCAGGATCTGAATTATGTTCATGGAAGATACATAGGACAACCATTTTTGGCAACTGGCATCCGTTTGGATAACAATCGACTTGTTGTAATCGAAAATATCGGATTTAGAATATTAAACTGGCTTTCTGCTTTTGGAGGGAATGTTGAAATTCCTTATGAGGAAGATGTGTCAGATGAGGACAAAGAATACTATGGGGAAATCTACGGAATCCTTGCAAAAAGTAGTGTCTATTGGCATGTGCGTGACGAAAAAAGGAAAATTATAACAGTTACCCCTCGTATGGGCAAAAACACAAATATGGATAAAATACTCTCTGCAATCGTGGAATATGACATACTTGAACTGAAAAAACTGAGACAACGAAATGACTCCATGTTAGCCGCAAATCCTGTGCTATATGTAGAGCAGGCAGGGCTTTCCTACTATTTGGGAGAATATGTGGAAGCGTACCGATATTTACAGAGGGGCACGAATATTTTCTATCAACAGAGGAAGTATGTCTGGTATTTTATTAGTCTGTTGAATCGCAAATATTTAGCAAGGATAATAGCTCGAAAATCATTTTTACAGTATTCAAAAGAAGAGCAGAATGAGATCCAGCAGGATGCAGATGCGATAGATTTAGATAAAATATTTTACTCCCTACCGGATATAGGAAATGAGGACAATACATTCCTTCGAGAGCTGTATACATTTCAGGTGTTTTACTCATCACTTCTTCCTGTGCAGAAAAAAGCAGAGGAGGCACTGAAAGAATCACGAACATCGTATTCCCTCTTTGCAAAAATACCTGCGATTACGGAGCTGCGTCAATATGTTATTGAGAACTGGAATTATCTGGTTCAGAACTTTATTCTTCTGGATCAGTATATAGAATTTTCCTCCGGAATCCGGCAATATGTGTCCAGTCTGTTGACGGCAATGACAGCCCCGCAAATAGTGGGCAGAGAAGAGTCGTCCTTCGTTGATGCCGTCGGAAATATCCAGCCAGAGGAGCTGGATGCAATGGATATCTACTTCATATTGCGATATCTACCCTTGGAAGATATGAAGTTTATTTTCTCGCAGAGCGAGGAGGCTGTTCAGATCAGCATTAGCGATGATGGCGTTAACAGGTTAAGTCATATTCTGTCGAACTTACCTGATATAGATGCAGTTGAACAGAATGAACTCTTTGAAAAAATCCTGTGCCTTTCCTGTCATAGTGCACGGCTTCCGGCATTGCTACTGGCAGTGCTTCAGGCGCTGGTAAATTATGTCGGAAATATCGCACTTCGCCAGGTGCGGATGGCGATAACAGATTTCTTCGCAAGTGCATTGCAATGTGAGGATCTGGTGGACGATGAGAATAACGCGGAACGGTTGCTTCATGAATTTATAGAACAACTTTTGTGTGTCATTGCCGAAAAAAATATCGCTGTAGATGAAATAGAGTGTTTGCTCGAACGGGCGTTGTATTTGCAAAAAAAGCTAAATAATGTCGGAGCGTTCAAGAGCGGATATGTATCTGATCTAATGGCACAGGAGGATCTTGATGTTTTGTGCATCCTGTATCCGTACGTGGATGATGATACGAAAACGAGTATTTCCGCTTTGGCGCAGCGGGAAGAGTGGGATTTCACGATGTTGCCTGATCGACCGACAATGAATGCCAGAGACTTGGATTTAAGTGATCTGACGGCGTCGGAGAGGCTTGCAGACATTTACAGGCGGGATCGATTGGGGCTGTTTTGCAGGCTGTTAAGTGCGAAAATCTTGCAGCCAAACAAAGAGGTGGAGGAACAACTCCTTGCAGTTCTGCCAAAGGTGCGGGATGATCGGGAAGACACTTCTCCGAGTTCTTATGACTATATTTTTAGTTGTATTACGAATGCATATCTCGCGGATGCTTTTATCGAAAAAGAACGAATACGTGAGTGTATCAGAAAAACCAATATTGCTGAACTTATTTGGGTCGTTGATTGGGAACGCTATGACTATAGCCATTTTCAATGTGAATGGCTTGCATATTGTTCAGAGAAGCTGTTGCAGACGATGGGAGGGAATGAAAAAGTGAGAGGGTGGATTCAAAAAGCCGTACAGGAACAATATCTGAATGGGAAAATAAAGATAAATATTCTCAAGATATATTTCAATTACTTCGTGGGCTGATAGGGAATACTTCCGTTGCAGTTTTATGCTGTGCCCATTTGATCCAACGATCCAACTCTTCCTTTGCCGCATCTGTGCCTTCACATTGGAATACGAGGCGCAGTTTCCCGTGGCTTATCAGCGTTACCCATAATGTACTATAAGTACGAATAGGGAAACATATAATAAGGAGGAAAAAAGCCCTAGAGAGTTGAATTGTTATTTTTGGATATATTGATCGTTGTCGGTTCGTGGAAAGGATGCGATGAATCCATGCTGATCTTTTCGACAAAACTCCCCGTAAAGGAAACGTTTACCAAGCAGACATTCTTTGAGCTTGTTGTCCGCTGGAATCAGGACAGCCCGCATCATCGGATCGATGGCATCGAATGGGATGGCGGCTATCGTCACCGTTGGGGCGATATGAAGAACATGCTTGAGATCACGGAGTATAACGATGTGGCAGCGGCGCATTTTGTTCAGAGCGAACATGGCGTCCATTGGACAACGGAGTTTATCCTCCATACAGAGCGGCGGGAGATCGGGATCTACCTCAGCCGTGAAGCGACAGAGAATACGGTTTACTTTCACAAGGAGTTCAAACCGCCATATTTTTTGAAGCTGCTCATGCGGGAAAATGTTCTTGGATCGGATGGCGGGCTCACTATTTCCGAATATCCGCATTCCTTTGGTGCAACTGCAGATGAGCAGCAGGTGTTGACGCAGCTCTGCTTGGAGGATGCTCGTGCTTTTCGTCTGCCTGTGGTCTATCTGACGCGGGATTGGTTCACAGAGCACTGTGTCGTTGATGAGGGGGAACTGGCACGTCGCCTGTGCGGTGTCGCTCATGTATTGATCGAGTCTGACAAAGATGTGAGCCGCACGTTGAAGGACTTGTGCCATGGGCAGAATGTCTATAACGGCGGTATGGCGATCTACTTTCCGAGCGTATCAGCGGCAGCGAAACGCTTTGTTCCGTATGAGGGCATGGATACAGAGAAAGTCATGACACAGATGGTGCGCATGATCTTCCGCTATATGAATCAACAAAAGCGGGAACGGACCGACACTTGGGATGGCATACAGATGCTGCAAATGCGTCGGCAAGCCGAGCAGCTTCTCGTAGAGAAACGCCGTCTCGAGGAAAACAGAAAGCAGACCTCGAAGGACAAAGATGAATACTGGGATGCGTATGTCCAAGCACAGACGCAGGTAGAGGAGCTTACAAAACAGAATGCCCGTCTGCAAAATGAGCTTGCCGGCTTACGTGCGCGCGTGGATTCCATGGGGGAAAATCCGCTTCTTTACTACGGCGATGAGAAGGAGTTTTATCAAGGCGAAATGCTTGAGTTTGTTTTGACGGCACTATCCGAAAAATTAGATCGATTGCCGAAAGAGCAGCATCCTAAACTGCGTGTCGTTGATGTCCTGCAAGACCTTTTGAATGCGAATGAAAGTGAGGGCGTGCAAAAACAGCGTCAAGAAGAACTCAAGCGTGTACTGAAGGGGGAGCGTACTCTTACTGCTTCAATTCGGAGAACTTTGATTGACATGGGCTTCAGGATTACATCCGAGGGAAAACATCACAAACTGACCTACTATGACGATGACCGATATACGGTGACAATGGCGAAGAGCGGCAGCGATTGGCGCGGCGGAGAAAATCTATTCTCGGAGATCAAGAAGCGCGTATATTGACGAGTGCAATGCAGCTTACGAGAAACTCCATATATACTGCCCAACATATGAATCCTAATTTTGCCGGATATTTATATCTTGGACTCTACAATGCGACACCTAAGCGACACCTAATATCATTGACATTTACACTGACCTGACCATTGGGCAGATGGTTTTCGAGGAAGTATGCGGGTCAATCACCACATCAAAACTCTATGATAGAAAAAAAGATGCCAAATATCAGGATGAGGATCAATTTATTTCTCCGCGATTGGATGATTTGAGCGAGGAAGATAAGCGAAAGGTTCATGCGATTGTCAAAGATTTGATGGGGGCATAGCATGTCAAAATTACATGATACCTTGGAAAAATATATTGCCACACGAAATATTGATCCCGAGTTAAAAAATTATGCTCTCGCAGATATGGAAAACCAAATAGTGCAGGAAATCGTTGCACAAAAAGCTGCAGAGATTGATAAAGCCACATTCGAACTACAACGAAAACGAATGGAGCAAGAACGTCATGAAAAAATAGAACAGCGTATTAAGGAGGCAGAGCGTACATTTTGGATCGTTGTCGTATTGGGGTTGATGATTGGTCTGGCGGGAAACCAGATCACAGAGCTTGTTTCTTTGACAAAAGAATGGGTCGGGGGGAGCCGTCTCGTCGGCACTATAGTCGTGGTAGGGTTGCTTTTCTTGGGCGTGTATCTTGTATTTGAGCGGGAATACATTAAAACGGCGAATGATATTATCACCGATTTTTTCCGGAAAGGATACGAGGATCGTGATGCGTGAATATCCGAAACATGGCGAAATATGGCGGCATTTCAAAGAGAGCCATCTCTACCGCATCGAGACTGTGGCGGAGCATACGGAGACGGGCGAGATGCTCGTCGTCTATCAGGCACTTCACGGAACGTATGGCATGTATGCGCGTCCACTCTCAATGTTTATGAGTCCGCTGGATCGCATGAAATACCCCGATGCCACACAGGAATATCGCTTTGAAAAAGTGCAGACGTGAGGTGGGCGAAAATTGGAAGAGCTTGTTTAAGGTAGCGCTGCAATAATCTTTTTACCGTGCAACTTATTCTTGCAATTTGCCACTGGCATACAATGCCGTAAGTTGTAAAATAAATTGACGCAAAAAGTTCCATTTTGCAAACGGTTCA
>ERZ772945.2360-NODE-2360-length-11654-cov-6.821536_pt1 | contig 11654 bp, 6 predicted proteins | sample MGYA00511681_ERZ772945 | MGnify/ENA primary metagenome ERZ772945 (study PRJEB29015, sample SAMEA2737943) | human oral metagenome | biome: human oral; feature: human-associated habitat; material: dental | place: China | collected 2143 ... | reverse complement strand
TGATACAGAACTGTCACCGATGTCCTGAGACATCACAGCATCCCCCGCCCGCGCGTTCGACTGGAAACCCGCGCGTTCGCGGAATCGGGGCGCCCGGTCGGAGCCGAGCCTCGTCGCGAAGGCTCGGCTCCTGGCGCGGCGGCGGTTTCTGCGGGGTCTTCAGTTCCGGGGAGGCCTTTTGATCTTGAGCGGCCGAGGGGATTCGGCCAACAGGCTCGTCGGGGACTGACCATACCCCTCCCTGGGATCACCGCTCCTGGGTTCGGTCTGGTTGTTCGCCTTGTTCTCCTCCAGGGACATGTAGCGCACCGGTGCGCCGTCGCTGTAGCCGAAGGCGGCGCGCTGCATGGCCCTCACCCATGGCGTCGCGAGAAGGATCTTCTCGTTCGGCAGGGGGAAGTCCTCGACGCCGACGACGGGAGTGTCCAGGCCCAGGCATCCGTCCAGGTTCGCATAGGACTCGGCCAGATCACTCCCCCGGATGGCGCGAAGGCCGTTCTTCGCAATGCTCACCTCGAGCGCCCCCAGTCCGAGCGGCTTCCCCAGCCCCATCCGCAGGTGGCCGACGGCGCCGGGGTCCTTCTTCTCATTGTTCGGGACCAGGTTCCGGGGGGTGAGCACCCAGATGAGCGCCGCCAGTTCATCCCGACCCAGGTTCGAGAAGAACATGGTGCAGCGCAGGACGCTGCCGGTCTTCATCCACGAGCGGGCTATGAGGCGGACCGCGGCATTGTCCTGCTCCCGGCCATTCAGCACGGGAGCCCTGGTCGCCTGCGCGGGGAACCCCGACTTGTCCAGGTCCTTGCCCTCCACGAGTCTGCGATGCACGGGATAGGCGGCGGCGCCGAGGAACTGCCCGGGGGCGAAGTACTCGCTGCGCGGAAGCGGCTTACCGCCACTCAAAGGAGTCGTTCCAGAATCGGTGGTGAGGAAGCGTCTCGCCGACGACGTCTTGGGCGACAGCAGCGGTGAGAGTTTCTTCTTCTCACGGCTGACGCGGGCCTCCGAGGCGTCGACGACGCCGAAGGAAAGCCTTCCCCGATAGGCGACGTCCCCGCCCTTCGCGCCGTCATCGGCGTCGGGGACGACATAGCCGAAGAGCCGATCGGCGGCGGACGCCTCAACGGCCCTCGTGAGAGGAAGAACCCCCTGCGCGGCGGCGAGCTCCCGGGGCGACCTGCTGTAGGGGCGCCGTCCGACCATTGTGGGGAGGACGTCCATGACCCGGGCGTCGGCGGGAATGTCATCACCGCCGGAGGCGTAGGTTCTGTCGAGTCGGACGAAGACGAGATCGCCGTCGGACAGGGCGTTATCGGAGGGCGCGGGGTGAGTGGCGGCCGCCCGGTTGAGCAGGTGCTCGTCTCCGCCGGGCGCCTTCTGCTGCGCCGAGTACGACCGGAGCACGGTTGCGTATCGTGTCACGTGCTCGGGATCGAGGGGCAGAATGGTTCCGTAGAGATTACTGCCGTCTCGGGCCGACTTGAAGAAGAAGCGCTCGTAGGTCTTCCCCTCTTTTTCGTCTCCGAACAGTTTCCGGGAGGTCTTCCCCTCGGGGGTCGTCCGGCAGGGGTATCCCCAAACATTGAAGGTCTCAACATCAGGGCCATGGCCGACATCGAAAAATTTTTCGAGGTGATCGCCCTGCCACACCCCGGTGACCATGAGGTGGCGTCCGCCCCTCTGGTCCCGCCACTGCGCGAGCTGGACGTTCACCTGCTCCCCGTGGCGGGTGAGGCTGCGGAAACGCGTGAAGACCTGCTGCGGATTGACCCGGCCCCCGGGGCCCGTCCTGATATCGGGATGGTTGGTGCACGCAATAGTGCCGTACCCATGATTAAGATCATCCCTGATCAGGGCGACCCGGGCGTTCTTCCCGAAGCCGTCCAGGATCTCGACGGCGAGCCCGCCGTTCTCCTGCTCGAAGATGCGTCCGGGGAGAAGATTATTCGCAGCGGCCGGGTCGGCCCGGTAGGTGAGGAGCTCGGAGTGGTCGTTCTTGATGCGGCGCCGCCCACTGCGGTTCTCGGCGTCCCCGAAGACCCGGAAGCGCGAGCAGGTGAGCGTCTCGTAGGCGCGCGAGATCATGCCCTTGACCATTGTGGGGGGCACAACGGGGCGACCGTCGTCGTCCAGGGGGAGGTCGACATTCCCGTCCTTCTGCTCCCCGAAGACGAGCGGCGTGCGCACGATCATCTCCAGGTCGATGGAGCCGGACCAGCGATCGGCGTAGAGGCGGTCATGTCCGGGTGCCTTATAGTCCTTGAAAAGGCCCTGGGGTAGTACGCCGGCATTAGCAAGTCGTTCGCCGGACTCGCGCAGCACCGGGATTCGGTTGACCGCGGAGTGGAAGGGCTCGAAGTCGTCCATGTCAGTTCCACTTCCCTGTCATGAGCTCGTCGACGAACACGGTATTGCCGTAATCGGCCTCGGTGAAGACCTCGACGCTCGTCATAATGGGCATATTTCGCGCATCGGCCTTGTCGGCGCTGTGCTGCAAATAGTCGTTGGGCCGGTACCAGCAGCGCTCCTCCTCCGGGGCGCCGGCCTGGTCGTCATCATCGGCCCCGCGGAGGGTGACCTCCGCCGATCCGGTGCCGTTGAGCCACCGGAGCTCGTGCGCCAGCACGTCGTCGCCCTCACCGCCCTTCGCAATCACCGACCACAGCCGCAACTCGTAAACGGTGTTGTGCTGAACCTGCTCGCCGTCCGTGCCGCAGAGCGCCCCTTCGGAGATCGATCGGAGCGCGCGCGCACCCGCCGTCGTGTAGGCGATGCCCTGCCATTGCGCCTGGGACTCGGCCGCCCGGGCGATGACCCGCTGCAAGTCTCCGGCGTCGCGGACGGTCCAGCGCCCCCTTCGCAGGCGCCTGCCGAATCGGTGCGTCTCAGTCATGGCTCTTCTCCTCGTCGCCCGTCAGATAGCTCGCCCACCCGCTCGCGCCGGGGCCTGCGGTGATCTCCTCGTTCACCGTCCGGAGGCGGCCGAGGATCTGCTCGGCGACGGACTCTCCGGCGCCCTTCGCAGGCGCTGAGAAGAGTTGGTCCCCGATGCCGATGCTGCGGCCGCCCTCGACCTTGATGCTGGTGACCTCCACCTGCCCCAGCCCCCGCGTGCCCCGGCTGCCCAGCGGCAGCGCGCCGGCGGCCAGTTCGGCCAGGACGAGCCCGAGCAGGCACCAGGCCGCCCTGCGGAGATTATCGTCCTCGGGGCGCGAACGCTGAGTCCCCCCGCGGCGATTGTCATCATTGGACAGTGCATTCAGGTCCAACTCGAGAACAATGTTCTTCCACTCTGCGTCGTGGACCTCCTCGCCGTACAGAGTGCCCTCTGCGACGCCGCCGGTCCACCGGTCGCCCGCATTGTGGGTGATCAACCGGGTGGATCCGTTGGAGGACGCCAGGGTGTCCAGGACCGTCAGTGCGCCCCGGCGCTCGGTGGAGCCGAACAGGCGCTGTACGAGGTCGGGATCGTGGGCGAGCTGATCGTGCACATTGGTGTCCGACCAGTCGTTGACGGACGCATGGCGAGCGGCCAGGATCGTGCGGGCGATTCGCGAGGCGCGCGAGCGCAGTGCGCCGCGCACCGAACTGCCCGGCAGCACGATCGGCGCGTTCTCCCCCGGGCCGCTGCGCAGGTGCCTGGTGGGAACGAGTTCATCGGGATCGTCCTCGCCTCGGAGGTCATGCTGCTCGCCGTCCGGATCGGTCCCCCGCGTCGCCTTCTCGCCCTCCTCCGGTGCCTGGACGTTCTTCTCGCGAGCCTTATCCGTGTCGGACTCATTGCGCGCCGACTTGGCTTGACTGAGTCGCGGATCGGCCACGAGAATACCCGTGGGGCTGTTCCACTCGATATTGATGCGCACGCGGTCGGGATCGCCGCACTCGATCGGTTCGATCCGCTCGCTCATGTCCTCGCCGTAGCCGTTGCCCAGCCAGCTCAGAAGATCGTCGCGCGTCCCCAATGGGGCCCTGGTGAGGACCCAGAACCTTTCGCTGCCGGGCCGCATATCGGGTCGCACCCGTCCCCAGCCGGCGTTCCTGCGCCCGCCGAAGGAGACCCGTTCTGACTTCAGCACTCCGAGGATAATGGAGAAGAGCCGCTCCACATCATCCTCCGTCACCGGTTGACATTCGGAGACGCCCCCGAAGGGCGCGGCCGGATCGTCGGGCCTGTTTCTGGGAATTGACCCCGCCTGCGCGGTGATCGTCAGGGTCAGGGGCCTTCCGGCCGGCACGTACTCGTGCTCGAAGAGCGCGGTGTCCCCGGCGGCCCCCCAGTAACGGTCAATGGCGATGCCCATGCGAGTGGGCAGTCCGCTGGCCCCGCCCGGGCCGTCCCCGCGCCCCGGAAAGACCTCCGCATTGTGAAGATCCACGGCGTGGAAGGTCAGGGCTGAGGCCCAGGCTCCCTGATTCGACAGTCCTCCCCACAGGTGGGATTTCCGTGTTTCATCGAAGTACTTCTTGCAGGCCGCCCGCACCGCCCCCTTGATGGAACGGCCGGTCAGCACCGGATGACCGGTCCCGTCGCGGGCGAAGCGCCGGGGCACGGTCTCGCGCTTCTTCGACGGGCGGGCGCGGTCCACGGCTTCGTCAATGCCGCCCGAGTGCAGAGGAGAATCGGTCCTCAAGCAGACGGTCAACTCGTAGCGGGTGATGCTCATCATTCTCCCTCCGGCTTCACGGCTGCACATCCATCGGCGATGAAGTCCTCATGCTTCAAAGAGGTGAGTCTGAACTCCTTCTCGCGCAGCAGCGGATGGTCGACGACGAAGCGACCGAATCCCTGGGCCGTGAGCTCGCCGACTCCGGTCACCGACAGGCGGGCGAGTCTTCTCATCGTCTCCTCCGGGCTGCTGCCCGCATCGGCGGGCTGAACCCGCAGTACGGACCCCGCCTGGATCACCGTCCGGGTGGCGCGCGGCCGCCGATCCGCCGCGCCCCAGGAGTCGACGCGACGGTGGCGGATCCCCGCGCTGAAGCACGTCTCATCCGAGTCGTCCTCGGCCTTGATCGGTTCCAGAGGGACTCCGGCGCGTTCGAAGGCCTTGTACAGATCTTTGAGGCTTCCGCCCGGCCCCAGTCGGGGGGAGCGGGCCACGACGTCGGAGGTGAACCACAGGGTCGTGGTCCCGTTCTCATCCCAAGCGAGCCCGGGGACTTCGACCGGACGGAATTCGCCGAGTCGGCACTCGGCCCGGCCGTAGGTCCCGCTCAGGCGCCACAGCCCCAGTCGCTCCGGGAAGGCCTGACGAGAGTCGAAGGCCCTGCTGAGCAGGTTCTTGACCCGTTCGTAGAGCTTCTCGCTCATGGTGACGGTGGCGCGCAGACGCATTCCCGCGGGCAGTGCGCGGGCCAGGAACAATTGCCCAGTTCCGGCCGCGCCCGTGACCGGGTTGTGGGCGGTGGACTGGCGCCCCTGGAGCGCCGGCACCCCCATCCCTCCGAGAACTTCGGAAGGGTTCGCGCTCTTCGGGACGGGGAGGGGGAAGACGTATCCGGCGCGCAGCGGCTTGTGAATCTCGTTCTCAGGCTCTTCGGCGAGCAGACGGTTGAGCACGCGCACGCCTTCCGTCTCGTCGTTCCCCTCCGTCTTGGGCCTGGACAGCACCAGCGGCATCGGCATTCCCCGCACGCCGTTGACGACGGCGGTGGCGTCGGAGACCAGGAGATCGCCGTTGACGACGGCGTCGCGGATGATTTCACGGGCGGTTGCGCCGACGTCGGAGTCCTTCTTGGCGGCGGCCTGGAGCCTGTGGTGGATAATGGGCAGCAGCGCCGTTCCGCGCAGGAAGTCCAGGGAGCGCAGCTCGTTGGAGAAGGGCACGTCGTAGGAGATCACGGGCGACGTGAGCCTGATATCAAGATAGGTCTCGTAGAAGGCCGAGCCGTCCGAGCCGCCCCGGTGGTCGATATCCTTCTTCCCTATGACGGGGATATCCGAGCGTCCGCCCGCCTTCGAGTAGATAGGGGCGTCCGGAGCGCTGGGGATGTCCGGGGCCATTTCACTCAACTGCTTCAGCTGCCCACGGCACCGCTCCCGGACCTCCCGAATAGCCTTCTCGATAACCTTCTTGGGATCCGTATCCTTCTTATCAATCCCGCCGGTCTCGCCAATGAGAATGCTGCACAGACCGTCGCCGTCGGACCGGTTGGAGCCGAGAGCGCGCACGAGCAGGGCGGAGATGCTCAGAACGAGTTCGGCCGCCTTCCTCTGGCCCGCGCACCAGTGAAGTGGACGCCCGTCCAGGGTTTTATCCAGCAGTTCCACCGTGCCGTGCAGAATGCAGGCGCGGGCCCGTTCGAACAGGCGCAGGTGGTCCTTCTTCGCGGTGCCCGTCTCCTCATCGATGGACAGGGAGACGACCTCGTGGACCGCCTCCCGCTTCAACTTATTATCGGCGGGAGCGGCGCCGTCGGAGAAGGAGACGAAGCTGGCGTCGGAGAAGGAGACGAGCCGGGCGCCCCTGACCGATCCGAAGAGCGCCCCGACGAATCTGCGCCAGCTCTTGTCCCCGGAATCGCCGTCGAGCGCCTCGGCGACGACGAAGGCCTGCTCGCGGATGGCCCCGGTGAGCACGGTGCCGCGCACCACGGGCAGGTTGCGCTCATCCTTCTCGACGACGGCGTCCACGCCCCCGGCCACGCCGGTGCCCGTGGACACGCCCCAGTCGGAGCGGAAGACGATGGTGACGCCGAGGGGCGCGGGGGACCCGGTCTCCGGTTCCGCGGCGGTGCCGGTGCTCATTCCTGGACCTCCTGGGTGGTTGCGGGCTCGGAGCCGTCGGCGGGGGAGAGGGCGGGGGACGGGCTGTTCAGGTAGCTGTCGGGGAGGAGATCGCTCAGCTCCATGAGGTCGAAGAGCGCTCTGGTGCCCAAGCCCTTGAGGACCTCGTCGGGCAGTGCGGCCCTGGCGGCGTCCCACTCCTGCTCGGCCTTATCGGCGAGCCGGTCACTCAGGCCCCGGTTCGCGAGCCGCGCCTGGGCGGCGTCGGACAGGAGCTTGCGGATCCGGGCGGCCCGCGTCTTGGGGAAGCGGGTCTCGCCCGTGCCCGGATCCTCCGAGGTGAGGCCCTTGAATTGGCGGACTCGCCCGCATGTGTCGGGCCAGGGCTCGTACCGCCCCGGGGGATCGGAGGCCGGGGCGCCGTCGCGTCTCAGCAGGAAGGGGCGGGTGGTGAAGGAGGAGTAGGCCTGCAGGATCTTCTCCGGGTCCAGGACGCTGGAGTCGAAGAGCGCGTGGTAGGTCAGTGTCGACCGGACGGGCTGCCGGGCCTTGCCGACCTTCTTGGCCTCGCCGACGAGGCGCTCGGCCAGGTCGTAGGCGACGTGGAAGGGGAAGTCGCGGCGGACGACGGCGACGCCCGCGGCGGCGGTCATGGGGCCGGTGCCCTCTTCGCGACCCAGGTGTCTGAGGAGCACGTCGCTCTCGGTGGCCCTCTCGTAGCGCTCGAGATAGGCGGCCGCGAAGGGGAGGGCGTAGTCGCCGCTGGTGAAGACGGTGACGTCGTCGCCCCCCAGGATGACGGGGACGACCGGGACGACGGTGAACTTCTGCCCCGTCGGGCCGATGTCGGCCTCCGCCCACTTCGCGACGTCCGCCCAGGCCTCGGCGAAGGCCCGGGTGACGGCCCGGTCGAGGCGGTCGTTGACGGTGAGGACGAAGCGCCGCAGGGCGTCGGCGTCGTTGCGCGAACAGCCGACAGCCCGTGAGAAGTCGGCCTCGTCGACGCGGCCCATCGCCTCGCCGAGCCGGCGCATGACGGCGCCGACGCCGTTGCCGTCGATGTGGATGACGGCCACCTTGGACAGGGCGGACGCCGCTTCGCCGGTGCCGCCCGGGGCGTCCTGGAACCGCTCCTCGAGGATGTCGAGTTGCCGCTGGTCATCGGATTTGCGCCCGTCGGCGGCGCCCTGTCCGCCGTCGGGGTCCCGCCCGACGGCCCCGGTGCTCGGCCCGGGACGCTCCCCCGGGGCTTCGACGTCGACGGCGAAGGCCTCCCGGAGTTTCTTCGTGAGCTTCTCCGTGAGCTTCTTGGGGTCGCGGACGAGCTGGTCCGGGTTCAGGTCTTCGCTCGTACGGCACGCGAGGGAGATGAGGTCCCGGCGGGAGTAGAAGGCCCGGTAGCGCTTGACCCGGGAGGGCAGGGAGAGCAGGGTCCCCTCGTCGTCCTTGGCCTCGTCCCTGATGTGGCCGAACATGCGTTCCAGCGTTGGCGAGGCGGGCAGGACGGAGTCCTTGGCGCGGGCGAGGAAGGGCATCTGGGAGAAGCGGGCCTCGGCGGGCGGGCGCCGCAGGCCGTACCGGGCGGCCCGGGCGTGGATCCGTTTGAGGAGATCCTCGTCGACGTGAGTTTTGTCACCCATGTCGAGGTGCACGCCCGAGACGTCCATGCCGGGGGCCTGGGCGAGCGCCGTCCGGGTGACGCGGCCGATCACGGCCTTCGCGTCCTCCTTCTCGTCCACCATGAAGATGACCTTGCCCGAGGCGCGGGACACCCACTGGGTGCTGAACCTGCAGCACGGGAGCCCGGCCGCGGGTCCGGGGCCGCCCCGCGGTTGCGGGTGGTTCCCCTTCCACCTCTTCGCGGCCCCCGTGGCCCGCAGGGCGTCGTCTGTCCACTCCTTGAGACGGACGAGCTGGGCGGAGGCGCCGATGCTGTCCCGCAGACGGGGCGCGGCGAAGATGTAGCGCTGGTTCCCGTTGGTCTCGAGCATGACGAGCTGCATGGGGATCCTCTCGGAAGGGGTGGGGCCTGTGCAGTATGTCACGTCTGACGCGCCGTTGGGAGTGATGGAGCACACTACGGGGTGACGGGCGCCGTGCCGTCCCCGCTGCGCGAACGCCTGCCGCGGCAGTGCGACCAGTGAGGAGCAGCGCAGATGACGATCATCATCCATCCCGTGGGCGACGGGGATCTTGGAGTCGATATTTTATCGCTCTCCGGGGAAGAAAAACGGCAGCGCAGGGATGAGAGCAGGAGGCACCTCAGTGAATTAATCGATGCGGGGTGCGCGGAGGCCGTCGCCGACGCATTATTGACGACGAGTGCACCGGGGGGAATTGCGGACTCCCGCTTCCGTCGCACACCTATCTCCTTGATTCTGCGGGCGCTCAAGGACGACGGCGGAATCGAAGGGCCGGTGCGACTGCTTCTCCTGGGTTCGGAAACCGGTATGGAGGGCAGCAGTTCTGACGAGACGTCTCTGATCCTTGAAAAGGCCTTCGACATGAAGTCGGTCCGGGATCTCCTGGGGGAACGTTACGGATTCGACTTGATCGTCGAATCCATTCAGCACGGCAATCTGTGCGAGAAGGAGTGCTTCGAGGCGCTTGGACAATGGATGGAAGGAGTCGCCGACGACGAACTCATAGTTGTCAACGGCATCTCCGGCGCCACGATGATGGTCCTGTCCGCCCTCGGCCTGGTTGACCAGCGCGGTTTCGACTGGCGCCTGGCGGTCGTCTCCGACGGCGGAGAGTCGGCATCCTTCATCTTCCGGGAGACTCACGAGGACGCAACCTTCTACTGGCTGCGTTCACTCGGGTTCGTCGAGCAGGCGAAGGAATTGATCAATCGGCACGGCAAGGCTCTCGCTGACAGCAGGCTCATTGAAGTGGTCGGTGCCCTGGAGGAGTTCCACAACTCTCCGGAAAAAGTGACCGATGAGCATCTCGCCGCCATTGTCGCAGTCGATATGATGCGGGCAGGCAATGGTGCGGGCCTGCTGGTCAGGCCCTGGATCGAGAAACACTACAGGGCGCTACTCGATGTGGAGAACAAAAAACGCAAGGCGGCTGGCCTTGGTGAACTTGAGTCATTGATCAAAGAGGGAGACAAGGGGCTCGGGAGCGCTATCGGCCGTGCTCGCGAGTCGGATCTTCTTGGCGGGTCGGAATCAACACAGTGGCTTTCGACTCAAGAGGAACTCAATGAGGTTGGTAACTTCGCCGTACATGAATCCGCTGCTCCGAGTGCAGAACAGATCGCATGCATCAGGAGCGTCCCGGAACTCGCAGCGGCGGTGCCGCCGTGGATGCCGTGGCCCGGCGATGGGCGAGTCCTGTACATTTACGGCTGCGGCACGGGCCGCCGGTATCCCACAATTCCGCAGCGCGTACTGCAGAATCAGCCGGAGCGAGAACTGAAGCGAGCCGTTCCCGGTGCCCTTCTGGAGGGCGCGGATCCCCTGGACGTCGAGTTCCTCATCCTCCACTCGTCGGCGGATGCTTCGAAGAGGGCCGCTGCCGAGAACGTCGGTTCCACCCAGATGATCTCCAGGACAGGGGGGTGGAAGCCGTCTCAATTCTGTTCCGTTGACGTGATCGACTACGGTGGGGGCGATCCCAATGAGATCGTCTCGGCGACCGATGTGATGAAAGCGGTTGGCGACGAAGTGGTTCGTGCGCTCGAGATCAAGAGTCCGGCCGCCGTCGTCGTTGTCGGCACCGGGCAGAAGGCGGCGGTGTACGGAGCTCTTCGCAGGGCGCAGGGATGGTGCGCGAAGCACGCCGTTCCGCTCTTCCTGCAGACTTTCGTCGATCCGGGTCGCGGTATTCACACCCCCGAACCTCAATTCCATCGCATCGCGTTGCCCGACGAGGCCGAGACCGCGCTGCGCAAGTGCGCCTCCATCGCCCTCAGAAATCTTGACCTGTTGAGCGCGGTGAGGGTTCTCAGCGCCGGCGACCACGATATGGACGTCCTGGCCGACGAGGCCAACCGCCTTCGGGAAGAGTACCAGAAGGCAGTCAAGGAGAAGAATCTTGATAAGAAGGCCGGAGTCGTTGTCGATGTGATTCGCGCAATCCGATGGCTCTGGTATAAGAATGACAGTGATTGGCTCGCAAGGACTCGCCTGGTCGTGGTGGCGGCTGAAACACTTAAGGGAAATAGGGCGAGAAAGAACGCCTCTTCACTGCTCCAGGAACCGCCAAAAAGGATTGATGGGAGCGGTTGCGACCGAAAGTCTCTGAAGTTTGAGGAGCTGAACAGGGGCGACTTGGTGCGGCTCCCCTATGAGGTCAGGAACGAGCTGGCGGTGACTCATGGCGATAAATCTGTGAGTGATGCGCTCGACGCCGTCTTGAATGACTTCAAACTGAAGCCTCCCGCAGAAGATTTCTCCTTCGGCGGACTTCTGGATATGCTGATCGAACGCATTGAGAAAGATGCGCCTCGTTTCAGCTCGATATCGCTGAACTCGGACTGGTTCAAGAGATTCAAGTCTCTGCTCGATGAGGTCGAGCAGAGCGGGAGGGCTTGAACCGTGCAGATCAACGAACCCCGACTCCTCGTCAACCTCACCCCCCACGACGTTGTCCTCGACCTCGGCGGCGAGACGCTGCGGATCCCCGCCGCCGGCATCGTGCCTCGGCTGCTGCTGTCCGAGGGGCGGCAGGAGCACCTGCGCGTGGCCGACCCCGCCCGGCCCGACGACGAGACCGCCGTGCGCGACGTGCCCCTCGCCGTCGGCGCCGCCTGGCTCGGCATCGACCCGCCCCTTCCCGATCCGCGGCCGGGCACCGTTTACGTGACCAGCCGGGTCGTCGCCGAGCACTTCCCCGAGCGCGCCGATCTCGTCTGGCCGGACGACCTCATCCGCGATGCGGACGGGCAGGTCGTGGCGGCCCGGCGCCTCGGCTGCCTCCA
>ERZ772945.2357-NODE-2357-length-11667-cov-4.891664_pt1 | contig 11667 bp, 11 predicted proteins | sample MGYA00511681_ERZ772945 | MGnify/ENA primary metagenome ERZ772945 (study PRJEB29015, sample SAMEA2737943) | human oral metagenome | biome: human oral; feature: human-associated habitat; material: dental | place: China | collected 2143 ... | reverse complement strand
GTATCATTTTGGTAGCGGCAATGAACGAAGTAACGTCGATAACGATACAATGTGATAATACACGAGAGGTTGCTTGAATTTTCAGCCTTGACAATCTTTGCTGCAGTGCATACTATGATAGTAGAACAAGATGAGGAGGATAGCGAGGAAGTGAGAATTATCAAGAAGGACATTCCTACGGAATATGGTGTACTGATTCAGAAATTTCGTCTGATTGACGATACGTTTTTCAACGTGTGCTTTGACAACTATACCGAAGGAATGCAGCTCCTACTACGTATCTTCTTTGGACGCGACGATCTCGTTGTGAAGCATGTCGTCACACAGCAGAGCGCGGACAATCTCTATGGTCGTGGTGTGCGCTTCGATGTGTTGGCGGAGGACAGTGATGGGAAGCTCTACAACTGCGAAGTTCAGCGGGCGAATGAGGGCGCAACTCCACGTCGGGCACGATACAACAGCAGTATGATGGATTCACGGGAACTGGCAAAAGGAGCAGAGTTCTCGGCACTTCCAGAGACATGGGTGATCTTCATTACAGAAAACGACATCTATGGAGCGGGCTGTCCGCTTTACCATGTCGAGCGAATCATAGAGGAGCTTCAGTGTCCTTTTGATGATGAAGCGCATATTCTTTACGTCAACGGGGCGAATCGGGATGACACACCTCTCGGACGCCTCATGCAGGATTTTTTCTGTGAACGTCCAGAGCAAATGAATTATAAGGAGCTTGCTCAAAGAGCAGATTACTTCAAGGCAGAAGCAGAGGGGGTAAATGCCATGTGCGAACTGATGGAAAAATTCGGGGAGAAGAAGTTGCAAGAGGGGCGTGAGGAAGGACGGGTGGAAGGACACCGTGAGGGAATGCTGGACATGGCACGATCCCTGCTCATGCTGAATGTGCCTGTCGAAGTGATCGAGAAGTCGAGCGGCTTGACTCGTGCGGAGATTCTGGCGTTGTAAGACGTATCTGCTAAGTGGCATTGATGCAGGAAAAATATCTCACAGAACCATTACAAACACAATATTATAATATTGCAACAGCCCAGCCGTGAACGTCCGGCTGGGCTGTATATCTTTGGGGAGAAATGCGTCACATACGCTTCTCTAAATCCTCCAACACAGCTGCATACGCTTTTAGTCTCTCGATGCTGCGCTCCTTGTCGGCACAGCTCTCTTGCAGTTTCTCATACTCCGTGTTCATATTGCGGAGGAGGTCACTGCCGAAGTCATCTCGGATGGTGTCAAGGTGCGATTTGAGACGCGGCACTTCCTCGGTGAAGCGTGCGCTGATATTGTCGAACAGCTGGCTGATGGCGTGTCCAAGTGCGGCTTGCAGGGCACTGCGGTCGGAGGAATCGCGCACCTCGCCCGACCACTTGCCCGCGAGACTGCTCAGATAGCCGTCCACATTGATGTGAATGACGGGCAGCTCGATGTTGTTCAGAGAGCGTTCTGCAAGCAGACGGAAATAGGCAGGGTCATAGTCCTCTGCACCTGCATCGAAATTGTCCACCACGAGACGCAGAAGCTGCTGTTTCAGCGATTTTAGCTCAATGCTGTCCGCAAATGCGCGTTCAATGGAGGAGCTGGCCTCAAGCCCGAAGTGACGGATGTTTTCGAGGGCATCGTTGACATCCAGATAGGAATATCGTCGCTCATAAGTGTAATACTCCGTGTGAGATTTGCCCCATGTCCACGGCTTGTACCATTTGGAATCACTTACCCTACGCTCGCGTTCCTCGATCTCGACCCCCGTTTTCGTCGCAATCGTGCCGTACTCTCGACTGTCCTCCCGCAGGACACGCAGGAGATCGATTTTTGCACGCTCCATCTTCGTTGTAATCGTTCCAAAATACTCCGCGAGACGCGCCTCAATCTCGTGAATGCGCTGCTTCATGCGGCGACGTTCCTGTTCGAGAGAAGCACCGTCCCCTGTGGTGAGCAGGTCGATATGACGATTCGTCTCGGTCTGCTCGTTTTTGATAAAATTATGCAGGGCATCCTTGGAGCGGGGAACAAAGTCCACGATTTTCTGGAGCAGGGTTGCATCCTTCTCTGCGATGCACGATGTCAACTCGTTCTCAATTGGGCTTAGATCACCGAGTTCAGGAAGCTGCTGCTGAAAATCGCCGTACTCGTTCAGATCGTTGGCGCGCTTTCGCTCGATTTCCGTATAGTCGGCAGGGCTTTTTTCGGTCATGTTGTGGAGCAGGGACGAGAGGAAGAGAGGATCCTCACAGTTGCGGAAAATGGCGGCTCGTGCCGCATCGCCCGCCCCCGTGTGTCGTTCTGCTTCCTTACGGAAAATTTTCTTTGCGTGTTGGGCAAGCCGCTTCTTGGTATCACTTGCCGCCTCGGCAAGACTGTCGGCATCATAGATGGCATCCATCAGTCCGTCATCGAACCGGCTGACAAGCAGACAGAGACGTGCCACCCCCTTTGTCGGCAGCTGATTTTGGAGCAGCTCGACGTCACCCGCGTCAAGGAACTGAGAAGCGGGGCTGAGGAAGAAGACCACGTCGCAGCTTGCAAGGAAGTCACGTGTCCGCTGTGTGCGTGAGACAACAGGATCGTTCAGCCCCGGGGTGTCGACGATGGAGATGCCCTCAAGATCGGGATTGTTCTGATAGAGGGTCACGCATTTGACGAGGGGCGTATATTCCCCGTCTGCACCCGTATACTGATCGAGCGCATCGGCAAGTTCCTCCTCGGAGGAAAATGTGCGGCGGATTGTCCCCTCGGCGAGAATAGAGGAGACGGCGATGCCGCTGGTGCGCACTGACTCGACCAGTTCCTTTGCCATGCGCACGGTGTCTGTACCTGCGCTCGAACGTGCCTCGTCCTCCATCTGCCGCCACTCGTCGGGGGTGTAGAACTCAACCTCGATGGCATTCTCCGGCGCATATTCGATCTTCGTAAGGCTTGCAGTCTTGGGCGTGAATGCCTGCGGGAGCACCTGCCGCCCACCAAAGATGACCGTGTTCAAAAAGGTGGATTTGCCCGCCTTGACACGTCCAACAACGGCGATATTCAACTTGCGGTCGGTGCGTGCAAAGTCCTGCCACTGCCGCCGCAGCTCATCAGCGAGAGCACGCACACCGTTCGCCGCCTCCTCTGAGTGGGGCACAAGTTCTGTGATGACGGAGGGATAGACCTCACTGAGAAGGACGTTGATATGACGTTCCTGTTCCTTGACGGCACTGAATTCAATGGACATAATGACCTCCTAAATAATTGGATCGCCGAGCGATTATCACATTTGCTGTGTTTTTTCACCGGTACAGTTTTGGAAGCTGTTGTTCTTTTGCTTTGAATTGCGTAGAAGAAGGATGGAAGAGGTGGGAGCTTTTCTATTGGGTTGAAAAAATAACGTCGACATCTTTATACTTAAAGGATCGCGGTCGTCTGCACTACAGCATTCAAAGATACAATTTTGTAAGACAGAATTGTTCGTCGCCTGAACGATTCCGGCATCAGATGATACACCGCCTTTCCTGATGCAATATGTGAATCGACATCCTGTCATCGTCGTTTGATCCACTTGGAACAGGCATTTTGCATCGGGATCCTCGGTAAAGCAATGTGTAAACTCCGTATTCGAGATTTCGACATTGGACAGACGAATCACAGGAGATTTTGCATCTGCCTTGCAGTCATCAAAAACACAATCCTTTATCGTGCCATTGTTTATGGATATACAGCACATATGATAGACCTTCTTGAATGTGCATCCGAGGAAGTCGACGTGTTTCTGATTGCTCTTGAATGTCATATTCTCGAAGTCACACATCACGAACGAAATGCGTTTTGCCTTCCATTCGTCGAGATTGATATGTGCGTCTTTTTTTGATATACCTGTCAGAATTAAATGTTTTGTATCGCTGTCGGGGACACTGTTGAGCTTGATGTTGATGTCATCTGTGATTTGATGGAAGTAGAGAGTACTTTCCTTTGCAAGTACGGATGTCTGTGCAATCAGATCAAAGTAGCGTTCGGTATCCTGTTCAACAATGCACTTTGCCATCTGTATAATACTGGTAATTTTTTTTCTGGGACACATGCATCAGCGCAGCCAGTCCTGCAATATACTCGAGCAAGGACGTGTCCTCCTCCTCGCGCAGGAGCGTGAGAATCATCGCATCGAGCAGGAATGCGCGTGTAAGATTGTCGCGACGAATGCACTCGATGCACTCAACCATCCGCGCATCTGTCATAGCGTGTGCGGCGGGCAGGAGGTCATGCACATCCTGTGCGTAGTCCGCGCCCTTTGTGATGCGGTAGAGATGAAGCCACTGCGCCTCCTTCGCCTCGGCGGTGGTGAGGACGGTCAGGAGGAGCAGATAGTACAGCTCAGGCATGGAACTGCGTGCGGCGGGATGTCCCCGTATAGGGATGGTTCTCCGCATCACAGCGCAGACGGGCAAAGTCGAAGCTCTCTGCCGCCGCGCCCGCATTTCGGTGCGCATCGAGTTCACGGATCACAGAGGCAAGCAGATCTGTTGCCTCCTGTAATTTGCTTTGGAGTTGTGCGATTGTTTCCATGAAGACTCCTTTCTGTGGTGTGTGGAAAGACCAACATATTGACCGTTAATTTCAATCATCACTGTTCGGCTCCAAGAATATATCTACCGTACAGTTATTTAATATTGTCGATTCCGCAGAGCAGTCATGAAATAGGATTTCTTTAGAGGCACATTTATTTAATACCACATTACCCATATCAGACTCTTGCAATGATGCTGTTGTTATTTTGCATGTGTTCAATACAACATCACATATGTCACAATCTTGAAATGAAACTCTTGGGACATTGATACTTTCCATATTTATATCTGCACAATCACAGTGTAAAAATGTAATCTCTGTCCCATTCCATTTATCTAATTGCAATAATATATCATCCCAGTCACAGTCTTTGATAATAATAGAACGTGTTTCCGAACGGAATAATTGATCTAAAAAATTTTCGTGAGCGTCATTCTTTTCTTGTAAATAGATATTACATTCCCTCTCACATAAGGTGGAAGTTTCTGATATCGTTTTGAGATAATGGGTATGGTCCTGCTCTATGATACATTTTGCTACAGCTATCGTTTCCGTGATAACAGGCGGCGCAACATCGAGCAGCGCACACAGTCCCGCAATATATTCGAGCAGTTTTGCGTTCTCCTCCTCGCGCAGTAGGTAGAGGAGCATGGCATCGAGTAGGAAGGCGTTCATCAGGTCATCGCGGCGGATGCTCTCGACGCACTCGACGATCTTTTCGCCTGTGATACTGTGCGCACAGGGCAGCGACTCCCGCACATCCTGTGCACCTCGCCCCCTTTGCGACGCGGTAGAGGTGCATCCACTGTGCCTCATTAGCCTCGGCGGAGGTGAGGATAGTCATGAGGAGCAGATAGTAGAGTTCGGGCATGGAGCTGCGTGCGGCGGGGTGTCCCGTATAGGGATGGTTCTCTCCCTCGTAACGCAGTCGTGCAAAGTCCAAATTTTCCATGTGTTCCTCCTAGGCACGGGCAAGCTCGCGCTGCATATGGGCGAGCAGTTCCTGCTTGTAGGACGCGCCGCCCGGCAGTTTGCTGATCTCGGCACTGACGTTTCGGAACTCGCGCTCCATGTGGTGCAGGATGTCATCGTCGATGCTCAGTCCGCGCTGTTTGAGGAGGTTTTGCACAACGGCGGCGGCATCTGTGCGACGATCTTCAAGAAGGTCGATCTCGCTCGGCTCGGGCAGGGCAATCCCGACTTCGTCGGCAACGCCTTTCAGCTCAGTGAAGAAGTCAAGCTGAAGTTCTTTGAGAGCCTCCTTTGTCTCCGTCAGCTCCTGTATCTTCTCACGTACCTCGCGAGCAAAGGAGGCAAGTCCCTCCTCGACCTCCGGCACATCGCCGACATGGGTGAGGGCGCGGTTCAGTCCGACAAGACGGCGCTTTTCCTCGTGAATGACTTCGTCATAGTAGTTTTTGCAGGCAGTAAAGAGTTTCTTGAACTGATAGGCAAAGTCCGCATCATGCTTGCCCGTGTCGAGACGTGTGAGATAGCTCGCCACAGCATCGCGGTCGCAGTCTGCACCTGCGCGGCGCGAATAGGTCAGAACGTCCTCGTAACGGATGCCCTTCTGGTCGAGTGCGGCGCGTACACCGTCCGTCATGCGGCGGAGATCGTCCGCAGAGGGGACTTTGTCCGCCTTCGTGATGATAATGAGCTTCGGGATGTTCTTATCGAGGTCATTCAAAAAGTCGAGATCGTCGTTACTGATGATGCCGGCATCGGCAGGAACGAACCAGAGGATATAGTCGCTCGCGTTCAGCTGACTGCGTGCAATCTCGGCATCCGTGCGTGCGGAGTAGGCGGCACTGTCGGGCTTGGAGTAGCCCGGTGTGTCGAGGAAGGCAATCCCCGCATAGGCGTGGAGCGGTGTCTCGATAAACACGCTGCGCAGGAGATGTCCGAGCGGGGCTTCCTCGGATTCCTCATCCTCGCCGAATCCGTGCGCGAGGGTGCGAACGTCCGCAATCTGCATGGGGACGCTCGCACCAAAGATATTGATGCCACGTGCTGTCTCGTCTGTGCCGCTCAGAACGTAGGCAGGGACGGAAGTGGAGGGAGTGACGGCGGTCGGCAGGAGACGTGCGCCGCCGAGCAGAGCGTTGAGAAAGCTCGACTTCCCGCTGCTGAATCCACCACCAAGCGCGACGATGGTCTTGCCGATAAGCGGGCGAAAGAGCAGGAAATCATAGAAGCGGTCATAGATGTAGCAAAAATCGAAGTAGAGCGCGGGGAAATCGGGCGGGGCATTCTTCTCAAGTGCCTCGGGCAGACGCTTCTTGATGGTGTTCTCAAGTTCCTCAAGCCGTGCGGGCAGAATCCGCTCATCGCGGTTCGGGTCGATGATTTTCTTGAGGAGAGCAATCTGCTCCTCGGGAGTGATGTCGGTCATATTGGTCTCCTTTTGTGTGCGGGATAGGTAGTTTAGAGGTTATAAACTGTTTGGTTACAGGAACAGTTGTGAAAACGGTTGTTACTCTCTTTCGATTCACGCAGGTCAATCATTGCAGTATTGCTATAGTTGTGTATTATCGTGCAATTTTCGAACATACAGTTATTTATTGTGGATTTCTCTGCATGCATAATACTTGTTATGTTCCACATTGAGCCTTGGGTGACCTCACAATACGAAAAGTTACAATTTGAGATAATTGCATCCAACACGTACAAGATATTTGTGGACATAAGATCGCCTTTGTTGATACAGCGTGTAAAGTCCGAGTTTTTGATTTTTCCGCCGTGCAGCTGTATCAAAGAGCTATTTCCAAGGCAATCGCAGAAGCGCTTCGATGGATTCAGCTTGTGTGAAATCGTGAAGGACCTGCCCATCCGGCTGATACAGATAGAAATAACTCTCCGATACATCAATCTGTTCTGCATCCACCATTCCCTCAAAATATGCCTCGCAATCTTGTGCCGCAATATGTTTCGCCGCCTGTATGGTTTCGGTGATTGCCTCAGGCGGAACCTCCATCAATGCGCATAATCCTGCAATGTACTGAAGCATTGCGGGCGATTCCTCACGCAGCAGGGACAGCAGCATAGCGTCAAGCAGGAAGGCATTTACGAGGTTATCACGGTGCAGGCTCTCCACGCACTCAATGATCTTCGCGTCCGTGACGGCGTGCGCGGCAGGGAGGAGGTCGCGCACATCCTGCTCATATCCTGCCCCTGCCGCAACGCGATAGAGGTGCATCCACTGCGCCTCCGTTGCCTCGGCAGAGGTGAGGACGGTGAGGAGGAGCAGATAGTACAGCTCGGGCATCGAGCTGCGTGCGGCGGGATGCCCTGTGTAGGGATGCTTTCCACTCTCGTAGCGGAGGCGGGTGAAGTCCGTTTCCTGCTTTGCCGCACCGCTTTCCTCCTCCAATGCCGTACGGATGCGCTCAAGTGTCGCGTCTGCTTCTTCCACCTGTCCGCGCAGGTTTGCAATGATATTTTTGAGCAGGGTAATTTGCTCGCTCATTGTCTGTGTGCTCATTTCTTTTTCCTCATGCAGTCAGCAGTTTCTGCAGGGCATCGAGATCGGTGCGCATCTCGGTAAGGCGTGCCTCACGCTCGGCGGCTGCTTTTTCGCGACTCTCTCGCAGGTCGGCAAGTGCCTTTTCCTGCACGGCGATCTGCCCTTTTGCTTCGTCCTCAATCATCTGGTTGACTTCGCCCATCTGCTCGGTGATAGCACTATGGATAGCAGTCTCGGTCTTGGTGACGGTCTGCGGGATGAGCTCACCGTGGAGCTTTTCACGCACCATACGCAGACGGTCATTTTGCTGCTTCTTGAGAAAGCCAAGCTCGACGAGAACACCTGCGACAAAGATAGCAAGTCCGACAATCGGACCCGTCAAAGCTGCACCGATGACCGCAAGAATAGCGGGGAGTGTTTTCTTGATGACTTCCTTGATAAGATCCTTTGTTATGGCATCCATATTCATCTGATCGGCGTTCAGCTCGGGGATTTGTGCTGTGACATCAATCTGCACAACCTCGGTGATCTTTTTGAGATAGCGATGTAGGCGCGGCTCGAAGTCTTCTTTCAGCCCTTCGAGTGCCGCCTGCCGGACGATGGCATTGACCTTGGCGGAGATGTCCATACGGTCCATGACCATACGCTCAAGTTCACCCGAGCCATCTGAGAGTGCGGCTTCGACACGACGACCGATGTTCATGCTGCTCTCGTCGATCTGGCGGACGAAGGCGTTCTTTTCCTTTTCAATCCCCGCTTTCATGCGTTCGAGTTCGCGGCGGCATTTTTCCTCCTCCGCCGTGAGCTCATCGGGAGAGAGATCAACTTTTTTGATGGAGGCGGTCAGATATTGCTCTGTGCGGACGGCTTCCTTGTGGATGCGTTTACACGCCTCCTTTTCAAAGATCGCCTGACTCTCGGTCTCGATCTTTTGCAGGATTTCGCGCAGTCCATTAACGTCTGTGTCTCTGCCTTTGGCATTCGTTGTGACAAGTGCAATGTCTGTCAATCCGAGATACTGTGCTGCGTCACTACGAATCCGCTCTTTTGTTTCTGCGAGCTGTTCCGCCGTGACCTTGTCCGCCTTTGTGATAACGAGGTAGACGGGCATGTCGTGAAGTTTCAGCTCCTGCAGGAAGCGTACAATGCTCTCAGCAATGAGTGGCTCGGAGGCATCAAAGGCGATGATGTAAGCGTGGCTCGCGGGGAGATAATCGTCAATGGCGCGGTTGTGCATCTCAATGCCGGAGTCGAAGCCGGGCATATCGACGATTTTGACCGTGGAGATGGTTTTCAGCGCGGGATTATTGAGGATGAGTTCGATACTGTACATGTCCTCAACACGATAGTCTGTGTCCATGAATGCCTCAAGCGAGATTTCGTCCTGTGCGCCGTTCTTGCGGTGGAGGATGACACGCTCTGAGCTGCCCCAGCGCAGTTCGGTCGGGATGGCGGTCTCCGGGGTAATCTGCGTGCGCAGGTAGTTCTTGCCGAGCAGGGCGTTGAGCAGGGAACTCTTACCCGTGCTGAACTTGCCGACAATGGGGGTTACGACATGGAATTGGTCGAGGGTGGCAAGTGCCGTACGAAAGCGCTCCTCTGCAATCCCGTATTTTTCCTCCATCGTAAGGATGGTCTGCATATCATGGCGGCAATCTTCATAGTGTTTTGTGTGTTCCATATCCATCTGCTCCTTTATTTTATGAAAATCTATGAAACTATTATACTATTTTTAGAGTCGTTTGCAAAAGAGAAATTATTTGGGCTTCGATGTGCCGATTTGTATTTTAGCATAGATAGAAATTGAAAAGGTTGCCTGGCAGGCGACCTTTTCCCTCTTTTCATCATTTATACTGAATGTGGTTTTGGTTTAGGATTAAAGGAGGAGTTTACTATGTCATGGGCAAAAAACGGTCTGCTGCTCGCGACGGGCGGCATCATCGGACTCTGTGTGGCTGCGGCGATTGAGGCGGACAATGATGGTGCAGAGCGCAGCTCTGAGGGGCTGCGCGACGTGGACGGTATCGCCGTCCTCGGTGAGAAGCTACGCCGCGAGGCAGAGTGGGCGATGGAGGAATGCACGAGCGATGAGGAGCGCGATGCTGTGTATGCCGAAATCAAGACATCCATCGGTGCTTTGCAGGAGAAACTTGCCGAGCGCGGGGCGGAGATTATCGCGGAACTGGAAGCGCAGTTCGCGGAGGAAAGAGACGTGACGGGTGAGATGCATGAACCGCCCGTGCAAACGGAGCGCGTGCAGAGCGTCCGCACGGCACTCGACGAACTGGCGCAGTCCATGGATGAGACGCTGAAGGGCTTGCAGCCCGCGAAAGCGATGGTGTAGAGAGAACGCCGCATAGGGGATGTTTTCATTTCTGCAATAACGCTGCAAATACCTCTGAAATGGTGTATTATATATACATCTGATGGGGATCTGTATGATTTGGAAATAGATATGTAGAATCTAGGAGGACACCTATGGCACGATTCTATCCCGCATTCGTAGGGGATTTTCACGGGAGCGAGGGAGAGCGGCTTGCCTATCATGCGCTCGAGATGCTCGGGGATGACTATACGGTGTTTCACTCCTACTGCTGGCTCGGGGATGGTGTTCGGACGGCGGCGCAAGGGGAGGCGGACTTTCTCGTCCTTCACCCCCGTCACGGCATTCTCGCGATTGAGGTGAAGGCGGGCGGGATTGCCTACGAAGGCGGCGCATGGCAGCAGACGAACCGCAACACGGGCGAGACGCATGCGATCTACCCATTTCAGCAGGCAGAGAGGAGCCGTCAGCGGGTTCTTGCGGAGCTGCAAAAGAGAATGCAGCAGAATATTCCGCTCGTGGGCAAGGCGGTCTGGTTCACGTCTGTTCAGATTCCAATGGGAAAGGCTCTGCCGCTCGAATCGCCGCGTGACATCATCCTCGATGCGGACGATCTGCGCGATCCGAAGGAGAGGTTGGAGCATATATACGCGTATTGGCGCGGAATACTTCACATTCCGGAGCGTACGCAGTCGCCGGCGGAGTTTCAGCAGACCATTCGCATCCTGCAGCCCGTGTTCCGTATCGTGGAGACGCTCGCCGCTGTGTCGGCGGCGGTGGAGCAGTCGACGGCGCGGTTGACGAACGCGCAGTTTGCCCTGCTTGAGTATCTGCGAGATCAGCGCACGGCGGCGATCCACGGCGCGGCTGGGACGGGCAAGAGTCTGCTCGCAGCGGAGAAGGCGCGGATGCTTGCACGCGAGGGGCAGAAGGTGCTCTATCTCTGCTTCAATGAGTTTCTGCTGGAGCGTCTGCGTTCGTGCCGTTGGGACGCGAACATCACGATTCATAACGAGCGCACGCTTGCGGAGGAGCTGATGACGGGGCGGGAGTTTCGCATTGAGACGGTGCTGCGGGAGTTCGAAGATTTTTTCCAAAACGAATATGATGGGACGGAGTGGGCATATCCCAATATCATTGTCGATGAGGCGCAGGATTTCCCGAGTGCGCTTCTGGAACAGTTCGCGATGCTCGCCGAGCTTTATGACGGGGCATTCTATCTCTTCTATGACCGTGGGCAGACGATCCTTTCCCGCCGTGTTGAGGGGCAGGCTCTGCAGATGGCACCGGCATGGATTGACGCGCACATGGACTGCCGTCTCGTGCTCTA
>ERZ772945.2356-NODE-2356-length-11669-cov-41.527295_pt1 | contig 11669 bp, 11 predicted proteins | sample MGYA00511681_ERZ772945 | MGnify/ENA primary metagenome ERZ772945 (study PRJEB29015, sample SAMEA2737943) | human oral metagenome | biome: human oral; feature: human-associated habitat; material: dental | place: China | collected 2143 ... | reverse complement strand
CGGCAAGGCATACTTTCGCAACGCTCATCACGCTTGAACAGGGCGTGCCTATTGAGACGGTGAGCAAGATGCTGGGACATTCCAACATAAGCATGACCGAACGCTACGCAAAGGTAACATCACAGAAACTCTTTGAGGAATTTGACCGTTTCCGTTCTTTCACCGATGATATGCAGTTGGCTATATAAGCCTTATCAAATTACTTTATTCCTTATTCATTCAATCAAAATATCAAGACAATGAGAAGTACATTCAAGATACTGTTCTATATTAATAGACAGAAAACAAAGGCGGACGGAAAGACAGGCATTCTCTGCCGTATCACCATAGACGGGAAAAGCGCAGCCATTAGCACAGGCGAAGAGTGTAAGCCCTCCGAGTGGAACGCCAAACAGGGCTTGACGACAGACAGGAAAATCAATCAAAGACTCCATGAGTACAGGAAATTTGTGGAAAAGACCTATCGGGATATACTGACAAGGGACGGAGTGGTAAGTGCAGAACTTATCAAGAATCACCTGCAAGGCATATCAGAGAATCCGACAACTCTTCTTGCCATGAGCAAGGCGGAACTGCGAGCAATCAAGGAAATCGTTGGAAGGTCAAGAGCTGCGGGAACTTATCTGAACCTGTCCCATTCTGAGAGAAATCTCCGTGAGTTTGTGGAAGATAAAGGAGTGCAGGATATACCTATTGGGGCAATCACGGAGGACTTGTTTGAGGAATACCGCTTCTTTCTCAAAAAGCGTGGATTGAAGGGAACGACTATCAACAACTATCTCTGCTGGCTGAGCAGGTTGATGTTCCGTGCAGTTAGTCAAAGGATTATCCGCTACAATCCTTTTGAGCATGCCAAGTATGAAAAAGAAGAAAAGAAGATACGCTTCCTGCAAAAGAGTGAGGTCGCTAAACTTGCGACAATGAAAATGAATGACAGCGAGGCGGAATTGGCAAGGCTGATGTTCGTCTTTTCCTGTCTTACGGGACTGGCAATCGCTGATATGGAACACTTGCTATATAAGCATATCCAAACGGCAGCGGACGGAAGGAAGTATATCCGAAAAGAACGCCAAAAGACAAAGGTGGAGTTCATTGTGCCGCTGCATCCGATAGCGGAAGCCATTATCAACTATTGTAGGAATGAACAAGAAGGAAACAAAGCGCATCAAGCAATAAAAGAAAAAGGCGACAGCCTTGTATTCCCCCGTGATTGCAGCCGCAGTGTAATGGGCAAGAACCTATGTATTGTAGGCAAGGCTTGCGGCATAAAGGAACGGTTGTCGTTTCACATGGCTCGCCACACCTTCGGAACGATGAGCCTTAGTGCAGGAATACCTATCGAGAGCATAGCCAAGATGATGGGACACGCTTCTATATCAAGCACACAGATTTACGCACAGGTGACGGACAAGAAAATTTCTGAGGATATGGACAGGCTCATAGCCAAACAAACGGTAAAGGGAAAGGAAACTGCGGAGAGAGAGGTTTGTGAACTTTCGGAGACTGTAATAACTCATAAAATGGAGGAAACAGCATGAAAACAAACGATAACGCAAAAGCAGTAACAAACACTGCCTATCATCGCGGTTACTTTGATTGGGGGAGTGATATGCAGATTATTCGAAAAGGAAACGGAGACATTGCTATGACGGAGGGAGAGCTTGTGAGGTTCTTCGGTGTAGCATGGAGGAAACTCAACCATAGGCTGCAAACGTAATAAAAACCTCCGACCTGCATCCCGATGAGAGGGTTGCAGGTGAGGAGGAAGTCATAATCAACGGACAACTCAAAGGTTATGCACCGCTCTATCCGCTTCCTGTCATCATCGCCCTGTCCTTTCTGTTGGACAGCACGGAAGCGCATTTGTTCAGAAAGTACATAAGTAGAAGATTGCAGACAGAGGCTGCCATTGTAACGCCAATCTTCCTGTTGGGCAATACCAAGAACTGATGAATATATTTCCTTTTTCTTTCACCGATTATATCTTACTACATTACTACAATAAGAGTTAAATCGGTGAAAGAGAAAGAATTAACGTGTAGTTGGGTGCTTAAAATAATTGTACTACGCAGTAACTACATTTGCCTTTCTTCTTTCACCGCTTTATTACGGTTAAAAAGGAAATTATATGCTATTTGTTATTTGCTTGACTATCCTCTGAAGCACGCTTTCATTGCTCACAAGTATAGATGCCGTACCCGCCATTCCGCTGATAATTTTATACCTGCATTTCGTTATCCTTACCTGTGCCGTGAACACGCTACCTGTTGCCGTTTGTAGGGGTGTATGCGATGTGGCTGTTATTATACCATTAGCAACTCCATATGTTTCTATATCATAGCCCTCAACTTCGATGTTTGCCGTCATTCCTCTCGCTACCGTATTCACGTATTTATAGGGAATGGCTATTGTGCCTTGATGGGCATCTGTCATCTGCACCTTTGCACTGATGGTTTCGGGATAAGGTATAAAGTATGCGCCCACCAACAGTCCCAATACAACAATAGTGATGACCGTGATACCATAACGGACAACCCTTGATGGTATCTCGCCAATGATATGCCTGACCCTCTCGCTGCGGAGTTCTATCTTGTTGTCTGCCATAATATTCCTTTTTGCTGTTAGTTGCCCAGTTCCAATTGATTCTTTACGAGGTTATAATAAGCACCCCGCTTTGCCGTGAGTGCTTCGTGGTTGCCGATTTCCACCACCTTGCCTTTATCCACCACCACTATTTGGTCGGCATTCTTCACGGTGCTTAGGCGGTGTGCCACGATAACCACGGTCTTTCCTTTGTAGAACTCGTCCAAATGCTCCACAATCATGCGCTCATTATTGGCATCGAGCGAGTTGGTGGCTTCGTCAAGGAAGATATAATCAGGGTTCTTGTACACGGCTCTTGCTATCAAGATGCGCTGTTTCTGTCCTTGACTCAATCCCACGCCATCACGACCAATCTTAGTATTGTATTTTAAGGGCAATCCCATCACATAATCGTGAATACAGGCTATCTCGGCAGCCTGCTGCAACCGCTCCTTGTCAATCTCGCCATCATCTACGGCAATGTTGCGTGCAATGGATTCAGAGAAGATGACACCGTCCTGCATCACCACGCCACATTGTCTGCGCCACCACTTCTTATTGAGCGTGTTTACATCGGTTCCTCCAATGGTGATTTGTCCGCCCAATACAGGGTAATAGCCCAGCATGAGCTTGATGAGCGTTGTCTTTCCACTGCCCGATGCGCCTACGATGGCTGTTACCTTGCCTTTGGGGATTGTAAGGCTTACATCATCAATGATGGTTTTCAGTGCGTGCGGATCGTACTTGAAGTTTACGTTTTCAAGTTCTATGCCTTTGTTTTCTTCTTTCACTGCCATTTCCAATCCTTGCTTTCCGTTCTCATCATCCATGCGGTGTATCTCATTGATACGCTCAAGGCTTATCTTCACGTCCTGCACCGAATAGAAGAAACTCATCAACTGCTCAACGGGTGAGTTGAGTTGTCCGATGATATACTGCACGGCAAGCATCATACCGAGCGTGAGCTGTCCGTGAATGACGGCGGTTGCTGCCACCACCGTAATTACGATGTTCTTCAGTTCATTGATGAAGATACTGCCTGCCTCCTGTGTCTGCTGGAGTTTCAGCGATTTCATCTGCACCCCGAAGAGGTCGGCTTGTGTATCTTCCCACTCCCAGCGTCTGCGCTGCTCGCAGTCTTGCAGCTTTATCTCCTGCATGGAGGTGATAAACTCGTAGGTTTTGTTGTTATTGATGGCTTGCTGCTCAAAGAGTTCGTAGTCGAGTACCTTTCTGCGCCTGAGGAAGAGTGCAAGCCAACCGCCATAGAGCAGGCTGCCAAGCATAAAGATAGCAAAGACAAACCAGTTGTAGGATAGCAGCACGGTGCTGAACACCACGAAGGTGAAGAGCGAGAACACGATGCTGAGCGTTTGCTGTGTCAGAAACGTGTTTACACGACTGTGGTCGCCCATACGCTGCATCAGGTCGCCCATCAGCTTGGTGTCGAAGAATGACATCGGCAGCTTTAAGAGCTTGATAAAGAAGTCGCTCACCAATGAGATATTGATACGCAGCGAGATATGCAGCAGCAGCCATCGGCGGATAAAGTCAATGGCGGTACGGCTAATGGTAAGCATCAGCTGTCCTAAGAGTATCAACCAAATAAAGCCGATATTTTGGTTCTTGATGCCCACATCTACGATAGACTGGGTGAGGAAAGGCAGTATGAGTTGTAGCAGACTGCCCACGAGCAACCCTAAGACAATCTGTCCGAAGTACTTGCGGTATTGCTTGATGTAGCCAAAGAGGAACTTAAACGAGCGTTCCTCTGTTGGCTGTTTCTCTGTCTGCTTTTCATAAAAGGCAGGTGTGGGCTCCAAAAACATCGCAATTCCCTTTTCCTCACCGCCCGATTGGGTGCTAATCCAGTGCTTCTTGAACTCTTCAAGATTGTATTTTACAAGTCCTTTTCCCGGGTCAGCAATATAGAATATCTTTCCTTTCTTGATTTTATATAGTACTACGAAATGATCTTGATTCCAATGTAAGATGACTGGACCTAATAGTGTATTGAGTTTGTCTATATTTATCTTTGTGCAAATCGTCTGTAAACCCAAAAATTCTGCGATGGTAGCTATAGAGAGCAAAGATGTCCCCTCTCTTGTCGGGTTGCAGACTTTAGCTAACTCACTATATTGGACTTCCTTTTTATAATATTTACAGACCATCATCAGGCATGCGACACCACATTCCAAAGAATCATACTGATAAAAGAGATGGAAAGTTCTCATAAGATAATAATTACCACTCAGTCTTAATTAACGGAATTTGTATTGATGATTGTTACATTCTCCGCATAATCCGTACTGGAATAAAGGAGGTATTCTGCGTTCAATTCGTCTAAGATCTTACAGATCTCCTGTTTCTCGTGAAGCTCATCACTGAAATATGTAATGATATCATCTAAAGAGCGTACCTCTTCGTTACAATACTTTAATATTTTCCAATATAAACTAGAGAGTTCAAACTCTAAATCAGAGACCATAATATTACCGACATATTCATGATAACAAATAATGTGTTGGCTTTTTAGAATGAGTTTATAATTGAAATCTGTTGACTCGTAATATCGATTTATCCCTTCAAACGACTTCCACAGTTCATTACGCACGAGAGAAGAAAAATAAAATAAAGTATATTTATCCTTATCTTTAATATATTTTTTGGGAAGCATATGAAATAGATTATTGTCGTTCCATTTTGATAAATCATCTTTTATCATTCTGAAATACCGTGAAGTTCTCATAACTTGCAAAGGTATAATCTGGTGAGTAAGTTCATTCCTTTTTAAGAAGAACCGCAAAAAATGGAGATTCTTTGTGGACTCAAGAATGTCTTCGTCTTTTTCTTCTAATAGTCCAGTTATGATATTCAGACCTAAGATCTTTAGATGGAATACTGCTGACCATTTCACAAACAGTAAATTACTAGCAAAGGAATTTTTCTTATCTATCTTTTTAAGCAGCTGGTTGGAAATGGCCTCATAGCCTATCTGTATAGAGCGAAAACCAGCTAATGACATTCGCTTGATGATAGAAGCAGTTAACCCCTTGGTTACCACTTCTCCATTCCAAATACCGAAGTTTTCATCCTTTTCTTTGATCTGTATGAATTTATCAAGTAGTTTTTTAAATGTATCTATATCATTGAAAATAATATCATTGTCAAGAAATATAAAGTTGCTACAATGATACTTCTGCCTTGACACATTGATTTCTGTAATAATTTTGTCAGTTCCTTTGGATCTGTTGCGGTAGCCATCGGTAAGGAAACAGAAGTGACAACGATTCCAATGACAGCCACGGCTGCTTTCTATCGGAACCATTGTAAGAAGATTATCTATGTGGAGTTTCTGTATATGCTCAAAATATTCGGTGTAGTCGGGGCATAACGTATTTAGGTCTAAGTAGTTCCTATTATGCGACGTATATACTATCTGTCCCAGCTCATTTTTATAAGCTAAGTTGGGTACGTCATCTATTTTAACCTTACCATCTAGATAATTAGCAAGTTGTACAGTGGGAAATTCACCTTCGCCCCATATTGCGTAATCGAACATTGGAAAATTTTCCAAATAAGCAATTGCTTCTTGTTGTGTAGAGAAGCCTCCTATCAGTATTGGCAATTTCGGGTTCAGGCTTTTGCAAATGTTCGCATAAACATTAGCAGGTATCATCTGTAGCAGTTTGACGGACATCCCAATCAATCCATAGGAATTCTTCTTTCTAATCAGTTCTAATGAAACACGCATCTGATCGGTGATGAATTGAGCTGTTTTGGCTAGTTCCTGAGAATAAGACTTTTCTTTGTCGATATTGAAAAAAGCAGGATGAAGCGCATGGTAGCAATTTTTAATCTTTGCCTTAGAGTTCTCATCCTGATACTGGCAGGACAGAATGTAAAGAAACGGCAGTAAAGTCTCTATCTCTGTCATTTCGTTTCCAGAATCTGTTCCTGAAAATTTAAAAAGTAAATCTCTGAATATTAGGTTCCAATAGCATATGTCCACTTCATATCCATGGGCTACAAAGTTAGACTTCAGAATGGACATGGCCGGAGAAGGTATTCTCGTAATAGCAGGAGGAAACCAGTTAAGTAAGATTTTCATAAATAACTTTTATTAATAAAAGTACCAATTTTATATATCCGCTTTATTCCCTTGTATTTTCTTATCTTTCTGATATAAAGTAAGTAGATAAAACTTCGCTTTTTTACAATGTCAATGCTATAATTTCTATCTTAAAGTATTGCTATATGAATGAAACATGCTGGAGGCAATCTTATCAAAGATAGAAGTCTCCAGCATGTAGACAATCAAAAGTGTTAGAATGAAATACTTACACTAATAGATATTGACTTGTCATTTTGTGACAGATTCTCTGACGCACCACCTTTAATTTCGGCAGCCTCAGTTTCTGACATGGCCTGCAATTCCTGCTTTACCAGGTCTTTGTTGATCAAATTCTTTTTCATAATTTTAAAAATTTAAAAATAAAACAATAATTCCTATTTACGGAACCGTGATGTATTAATATAATCATTCTTCTTAGCCTTATAACCTCCAAACCTGACAATTAATGAGATACCAATCTCACGATAGCAACTAAAGTCCATATTCATATATTGTCCTTTGAAGTCAATTCGGGGGTTGATGGAAGAAGTTTCAAATAAATCATTACAGAAGACGTGCAAAACGGCTTGCTTTTTCCAAAATTGCCAACGAAGTCCGAGGTCTAAATTCCCTGAGCCCGGCAAATCATAGATTGCTTGATGGGCTTTGCTGCGTATCATTCCGTCAACTGTCAGCGACAAATCGGGCTTGGTGCTTAGAGTGATGACATTGCTCATCTGCGCCATTCCATACAGTATGACTCTATTAAAAGGTATGTCATAGAAATCATCACATTTCTCGTGCATCCAGACCCCGGTCAATGTCAGTCGGGAGTCTAACCACGAGCCGAACTTATGAGGAATGACAGCCTGCATGAAGGCCTGTTGCTGGTAATTAAGATTCACATACTTAAAAGCCGTAGCCAAACGGTCCGGTCGCTGATAAGGTGTCTGTATGAAATAATCGTCAACATAATTGAAACCTGCCGCAAGATGATACTTGTTTTTCAGAATCCACACTAAATTGGTCTGGTATGCTTTGGCGGGCTTCAGATACGGGTTGCCAGTAATCTCGTCATATCCACCATTACTGTATACCGTAAAATTATTCATTGTCCAATATTCCGGATAGGTCCGGTCTGTCGAGAAACTCAGAACCCATATATTGTTTGGATTGTGAACGTATGTCAAGTTCAGCGTGGGGTATATATTCCACTGATGCCATTGCGGTGAATGATAATATTCCGCAGCCAAAGAAGCATCTAAGATGAATTTGTTGTTCCAATTCTTCCCTATTCCAATATAAGTGTTGGCAATATCTTCCTTTTGACGAATATAGCTGACGGCAGACTGGTTCTGGTATAACTGTAAACTATGGTTAAGAGACTGTTTGTACCAGACTCCATAGTTCAGGCTCCAATTATCTTTTAATTGATGCTCCTGAGATAAGTAATAACGCCAGACATTTACACGCTGGTCGTTGTCAACGAGAAAACTGAGATTTCCCGTAGGCATGGCACTTTGCAGATTTTGCATCTCGGGGTCATGATAATAGGTGGTTTCAATGCCCGCTTTCAGACCGAACGGTGCCTGATAGTCTAATTTAATATTGTGCAGCCATGTACGGCGAGTGGAAACAGTTCCGCCAACGATGTCACCGGTATAGTCACTATAGATGCCCCGATTACTGTAATTTGCCAAATATGCCAGTGACAGCTTATGGTTTTCTGCAAATTCATATTCGGTGCTTATTCGGTAGTCATGCCCGAACTGTCTAGAGAGTTGCGTCTGCTTATCTTTTATCTCATGTATTGACCCGTCATTGAGGCTGTGTCGGGATTCTTCATTGGTAACCTTAAACGCTCTGCCATGGCTATGTAGATACATTGCATCCAATGTGAACTTACCTGTGTGGTAAAGAATGGATGCACGCTCTCCGAACATGGCATGATGCTTTTGATTATAAGCTACATTAAATTCACCTTGCAATGGAACTTGAGATTGCTCTCCATTTTTCAATCGAATGTTAATCAGTGCTCCACGGACCTGAGATTTTGCCGGAGCAGAATACATCACATCAGCCTTTTCAAGCCGACTGGCAGGCATACTCTTTAGTAACTGCGCCATCTGATCTGGAGTCAACGACATGACTTTTCCATTTAGAGAGATAGTTACATTTCGATTTGCCAATTGATATTGGCCATTTTTCTCTGTAATTCCGGGAAGTTCTTTGATAGCATCAAATACATTGTCCACACCTTTCTTCTCTATTATGCGAGGCAAATCATAGGTTATTGCACTTCCATGGACTACAGCCAACGGTCTCTCACCCTTCACCAGTACTTCGGGAAGGCTTTGCATAATGCTGTCAACACTGATAGAGTCTGTCGGATTCTGAGCCGATGCCTGCTGAATGTTCAGGAGCGTTATCAGAACCGTTGACAAAAATATATTTCTTCTCATAAGTTATCTGCTTTATATTCCAAAATATCCCCTGGGGTACAGTCCAATGCCTTACAGATAGCATCAAGTGTGACAAATCTGATGGCCTTTGCTTTTCCTGTTTTTAATATCGAGAGGTTTGCCGTTGTAATGCCAACTATATTTGATAATTCGTTTAGTGAGATTTTCCGTTTAGCCATCATAACGTCTAAATTTACTATAATCATATGTAAAATATTTATATAGTTAGTTCACTTTCTTCAGTGATACTTACAGCCACTTCATACATGAATGTCATTATGAGAAATAACAATGGAGAAATTATCATCCCACTACTGAATTGTATCTCCCTTAGACCGAAAAGTATATCAATGTTTAATGAGAAAAATTCAAAAAAGAAATCAGAGATGGTTATGCCCCATAATAGTTTTGTATTATGACGGTTGAATAATCTTTTTATATCCAATTTACCAAAACAGGTTGTTATAAACCTCGAAGAAAGGGATATTAGGATTATTGTGGAAAGCGAATAGCCTACCAGTTCTGCCCATTGTATTGTATGCACCTTATTGACAGATGACCATGCTATGGGACGAATCTGTGTTCCTAAGCCAATGTTTACGTCAATGACATTTGTCCAACGTAATAACTGGACAAGGAAAAGCAAGAGCCATCCTGCTAAAAATATAAGCACCATACGGCAAATAATATTTATCATCTTTTCTTTTGAATTACAATATACTTTCATTGCTCAAAATTACAGTTTATTGATTTATATTACATCGCAAAAGTAAATGAAAAATATTAAATCACGAAATATATTTATCGCAAAACGATATATTTAACACATTTTAAACAAGAGGTTCATACATTAAAATGATTCATAAACAATTTTTTTACATTAATAAAACAGGGATAGGAATAACATAAAGTTAAAATCCCATCCCTGTTATTTGTCGAGTTTATCAATTATACTTTTGAACTCATTTTACTTATAATTCTCCTCTAACAGCCTTTCTAAATCCGAAGCCCTATAAAGTATCTTTCCTGCAAACTGCGTATAGGGAATAACTCTCCTGTCCCGATAGTCCTGCAAAGTGCGGGGGCTGATATACAGCCGCTCACACACCTCCTTGCCTGTAAGGAAATGCTCACCGCCAAACAGTGGTTTATGTGTCTGTGCCACTTCCTTAATTCTCTTGCTTACTCCGCTGATAGCGGACAGCACCACCTGCATATCGTCAGCCTCCATGTTCAAGTCCCTTACCTGTTCCATAATTCTCTTGTCTCATTTGTTGTCCTTAGATTTGTCTGTATTTGATTTCACTGATTTGATTTCCAACAATCGTTCCACGTCCTCACGCTTGTAATAGCACTTATGCCCGATTTGAGCAAAGGGCAACACGCCCGTATCACGGTAGTGCTGCAAGGTACGCTTGCTGATGTTAAGCAGCCTACACACATCACCGTTATGCAGCCAATCGGTGTGCCTGCTTTGTTCTCCGAATGCCTTGTGGCAGGTCTCGGCAAGGCAGAGTATCTCGTTCCTCAATTTTGCCCAATTCGAGTCCGTAATGATAAAATATCCCATAGTTTTATTGTTGTTTTGTTTGTAATTCCTTTTCTTGTTTTGCGCTTCACTGCACGTTTCTGCCTGCAAAAGTAGGAAGCATTTCCCATACTTCAAAGCACGAGGGGACAGCAGGGAAATACAGGGAACTTGAAGGAAAAAGGGTTCTCTTTGTTGGCTTCGTTTTCGCATTTTTTTGATTTTATCTTTCACCGTTTATCCTATGCATGAGAGATAATCCCAATCGGTGCAATATACGGCAGACGCAGGCAACATGCACACTTCCATCTTAGCTCGTAGCTACCATTCCATACTCTATTTTCCACAAAAATCTCATATTCTTGCCCTGCCACGACAAAATATCCATGTGAACTTTATAGCAGACGGATGCAACATTATGCAAGCACTCCCTGAATGCTTGGAACGTTACTGTTCTCTTGATAACTTCGTTCTTGGAAACAAAACCAAGCATATAATGAAGAAGAATGCAGATAAAGGCAAATCGGAAGGCGGTAACAATACGCCCAAACCGAGAAGGACTTCCTCCAAGAATTCGGAGATAGAAACCTATCTCTCTACACACTATGAGTTCAGATACAACACGGTATTGGGAAGAACTGAATATCGTAGCAAGAATGATGCTCACTTCTCAAAAGTGGGTCGTTATGAAATCAACACCCTCCGTAGGGAACTTGACAACGACATCGGGATAATAACCTCGTCGGATAATCTGTACTCCATCATCGAGAGCAGCTTCTCTCCACGCATCAATCCCATACAGGAGTATTTCAAAAACTTGCCATCGGTGGATATAAGCAGCAGTTCTTCCTTTTCGCTGAAAGCCATTCCCCAACTGGCAAGTTGCGTAGCCGTGCGCAACTCCGACAAGTGGCTGCCGTACCTCATCAAGTGGCTCGTGGCAGTGGTCGCCAACGCAATGGACGACCGTGAGTGCCGTAAC
>ERZ772945.2355-NODE-2355-length-11670-cov-46.340766_pt1 | contig 11670 bp, 6 predicted proteins | sample MGYA00511681_ERZ772945 | MGnify/ENA primary metagenome ERZ772945 (study PRJEB29015, sample SAMEA2737943) | human oral metagenome | biome: human oral; feature: human-associated habitat; material: dental | place: China | collected 2143 ... | reverse complement strand
GCATCGAACCGATGTCGCCTTTCAAGTGGCGGAGACTCATGCAGATGGTGGAGGCACAGCAGGTGATGCCGGTATTTGTCAGCGGCATTGTCAAACATACGTCGGACGAGGGACTGAACCTGCCGGACGATGTCATCGGGGACATCAAGGCGAGAATGAGCGAGAGGAAAGTACTGTCGGCCCGGATACCGAAGACGGCCCGGCTCAGCAGCACGTTCCTGAACCGCAGGTTGAAGAACCTCATGTACAACGAACTGCACAGTATCGACACCTCTGTCGAGGCTCTCGATATGCTGAAGATCATTGTAGCCAATTCAGAGGTGATGCTCACGCGCGGCATGAATCTGGGAGGGATCATCACGATGGGCGAGTATCTGCGGACACGCGGCGACAAGGTCGACTTCGTCAAACTCGACGGCTGGCTGACGGCATTGCAGCTCCACGGTATGGCGGAACTGCAGGGCAACGTGCTCATTTCGGTCTTCGGTTTCGAGCAAGACGAACTGCCCTTCGTCGCCAGGACCGACCAGAAAGCCTATCGCCTGACACTCCGCAGCGTGTCGGACCTGGCGAAGGACACGGCACAGGAATGGCATTTCAGGCAGAACTCCGCCGGCTTCGTGCAGAACAACAACGCCGTTCTCCGCCGCAACCTCAGCCGGAGTCTGCGTTACATGGGCTATGCGCCAGTCGAGACAACCAGCAATTTCTTCCACAACTTCGTCAGAAGCCTGTCCGAAATCGAGGAGTAAGACCGGGGAGGGCACAGTACGCAATGCAATGACGACTTCCTGTTGCCTGTCCCCGCTCATCATCGCTCGTCCCGTCTGTCATCGTTTTTCCGGGACAGTAGATCTTTCAAGAAAACAAACTGCTTCTATCCGATTATTATCATGCCTAACGTGATCCGTACTGAGCCTTGACACCATGGGTGTACACCCTCGACACCATTCGTGTTTGCCATCGGCACACTGACAGCAAAGAATCAGTGTGCGTAAATGATAGTCCCCATCGATTATCTATAGGTTCGTTTTTTCCTGCCCGGCATTGCTCATCTCTGTTATCATCGTCCCTTCCCGCCTGTCTCCCCTCCCGTTGAAAAACGCTGAAAAACACTCCCCTTGATTAAACCTTGTCATGTCTCAGGCGTCATATCTCACGTTTTAGTTCAGATAATCAGAAAAGACATTTATGGTAAAAAGACTGTTGATACTTGTCCTCCTGCTTCCCGTCACCGTGGCGGTGCTGGCGCAGAACAGAACAATTACAGGAACACTCTATGACGGAGAGATGAAGGAACACGTGCCCTTTGCCGTCGTCCAGCTGCTGAAGCAGGACAGCAGTTACGTAGTAGGAGCCATTTCCGACGAGACCGGTACGTTCAAGGTGACTGCCCCGGCAAACGGCAGATACATCCTGAAGGCATCGTATGTAGGCTACAGGACGATCTTCCAGAACGTAACGATTGCCAATGAGCAGGATGTCTCCGTCGGACAGCTTGACTTCCAGACAGACGCACACACGCTGAAGGAGGTCAAGGTGGTGGCGAGCGCACCGAAGGTGGTCGTGAAGGCCGACACCTTCCAATACAACGCCTCGGCCTACCGCACACCGGAGGGGTCGACCATCGAGGCACTGGTGAAGAAGCTGCCCGGGGCGGAGGTGTCGGACGACGGGACAATCAAGATCAACGGCAAGGAAGTGAAGAAGATTCTCGTCAACGGAAAAGAATTCATGGTGGGCGACACGAAGACAGCCATGAAGAACCTCCCCACTTCCATCATACAGACCATAAAGGCCTACGACCAGCAGAGCGACCTCACCCGTGTGACGGGCATCGACGATGGCAACGAGTCTACGGTCCTGGACTTCGGCGTGAAGCAGGGGATGAACAAGGGACTTTTCTCCAACATCGACCTCGGCATCGGGACGAAGCACCGTTATTCCGAACGCGGCATGGCGGCCTACTTCAACGACAAGTTCCGGATGATGGGATTCGTATCGGCGAACAATGTCAACGACATGGGCTTCGGCGGCGGACCGCGCGGCGGCTTCGGCGGTGTACGGCAGGGACTGAATGCGACGAAGATGGTCGGCCTGAACATGAACTACGACAACGGACAGTCGCTGCAGTGGGATGGCAGTGTTCGGTGGAATCATGCCGACGGCGACCTGGACGCACGCATCGCAGCGGAGAACTTCGTGGCGCAGCAGGGCTCTTTCTCCAACCGCCTCTCACAGCAGTACACCCGGACCAACTCGTGGGACGGCCGGTTCCGTCTGGAGTGGCGGCCCGATTCGGTCTGGAACATCATGTTCCGCCCGAACATACAGGTCAGCAAGAACGACGGACAGACTGTCAGCACGTCGGCCGCCTACAGCGCCGACCCTTACGAGATCGTCGACGATCCCTTGTCGGCAGCGGCCATCGCACAGCTCAAAGCCAGGGGACTGATGGTGAACAGCCAGCAGAATACGACCATCACCTACGGCGACAACACCTCGCTGGGGGCGATGCTGCAGGTGAACCGCCGGCTGGGGAAAAAGGGACGGAACGTGACGCTGCGCATGGACGGCGACTATACGGATGCCGACTCCAGGACTTTCTCGACACAGGACCTCCAGTATTTCCAGCTGCGGGACGCACTCGGCAACGATTCCACCTACCGGGCGTACCGGTTCAACCTCATGCCGACGAAGAGCTGGGATTATGCCGTGCAGGCGACTTACAGCGAGCCGATAGCCCGGAAGACCTACCTGCAGTTCAGCTATCAGTTCAAGTACGGTCTCTCGAAGAGCAACCGCGACACCTACGATTTCTCGGCACTGCCCGCAGCGACATTCAGCGGTGTGCATCCGGCTTACCGCTCGTGGAACAGCTATCTCGGTCTGCTGGCACAGCCGGTGGACAGTTACCTGGACGGCAGTCTGAGTCGCTATTCGGAATACCGCACCTACACACACGACGTGCAGGTGATGCTGCGCATGATCCGCAGCAAGTGGAAGATGAACGTGGGCGTGATGTTGCAGCCCCAGCGTTCCACTTACAGGCAGGATTATCTCGGTGTACACGTCGACACGGCACGGACGGTGGTGAACTGGAGCCCGACGTTCGACTTCCGTTACCGTTTCAGCGAGCAGAGCAACCTGCGCATCAATTACAAGGGGACGGCGACACAGCCGACGATGAGCCAGCTGCTCAATATCACCGACAATACCGACCCGCAGAACATCTCCGTGGGCAACCCCGGGCTGAAACCGGCCTTCACCAACCGTTTCCGACTCTTCTACAACACTTTCCGGCAGAGCCATGCACAGGCACTGATGACCTTTGCCAATTTCTCCGCCACACGCAACGCCATCGGCAACAGCGTCAGCTATGATGCGGCGAGCGGAGCACGTACGGTGAAACCCGTGAACGTGAACGGAAACTGGGATGCCGATGCGGCTGTGATGTACAATACGAGCATCGACTCGGCCGGTGTATGGAACATCCATACCTTCACGCGTGCCGGTTTCAACCGTTATGTCAGCTTTCTGCAGCCGGACTTTGCAAGCAGTCTGCAGAAGAACATCACGAAATCGCTGACGCTGGGCGAACGCCTCGCCGGCAGCTACCGCAACAGCTGGCTGGAACTGGAACTGGACGGGTCGGCCGACTTTACCCGGACGAAGAACAACCTGCAGAGCTTCAGCAACCTGCATACCTGGCAGTTTGCCTACGGCGGCACGTTGAGCCTGAGTCTGCCGTGGAACATGAGCCTGTCGACCGACCTTCACCAGACCAGCCGCCGCGGTTACAGCGATGCCTCGCTGAATACGAACGAGCTGCTGTGGAATGCACAGCTGTCGCAGAGCCTGCTGAAAGGCAATGTGCTGACCGTCAGCCTGCAGTTCTATGACATCCTGCACCGGCAGAGCAATCTGTCACGGGTCATCAGCGCCGTGAGCCGTACCGACACGGAGTACAACAGCATCAACAGCTACATCATGCTGCGTGCCACCTACCGGCTGAACCTCTTCGGCGGTAGGAATGCCATGCCGAGACCGAAGGATGCGCCGCCTTTCGACCATCGAGGACCCGGCATGGGCCCCGGTCCCGGCCCGGGTGCAGGCGGCCGGCCACCGATGGGCGGCGGCTTCTAAGATTCAAAGGCCTATCATCGCCCATCCCCGCTATCATCCCTCATCTCCATTTATCATCACCTATCCTCGCCTATCCTCGCCTACCACATGAACACATACAGCAGCGACATATACAGCTGCACGCCGATGACGTAGGCCGGTACGATCCGCGCCCCGGCCTCCAGCCCGCCGACGAGTACCCGGTGCATACGTGCGACGCTGTCCACCGTACCGCTCGCCACGCCGTACGACAGCGACATGACGATGAGGACGAACGAAAGCGAGGGGATGAGGCTCGACGAGAACGCACTGGGGAAGAGTTCGCCCGTCACACTCAGGAGGATGGCGTGGGGGACGACGGTGAGCAGCAGCATGATGACCACATAGACCATAAACTCTGCCAGTGCCAGGCGCAGGCCTATCCGTTCGCGGTAGTGCAGCCCCTGCCGGCCGTCTGTGCTGTCCCGTCTGTGCAGCAGCCCGGATATCTTCGTGCAGAAAGCGGCCCAGAGCCGGCTGCGGACGCACGCTCCCACGGCCATCGCCGCCGTGATGAACCATGCCAGCAGCGGTGTCAGCTGGTTGGCGGTGAAAGAACCGAAGAACCACCGGACACCCTCGCTGCTCAGCAGCGAACGGATGGGTAGCTCGGGGAAGGCCGCCGTGATGAGCCAGGAGAGCAGGATCAATGCCAGCTGGGCAGTGACGAGCACGAGGACGGTCCAGCCCAGCTTACTCTTCATCCGCATGGAGGTTGTCGATGTCGATGATGCGCAGTTCCAGTGCCCTTACGACGAGGCGCGTCGCGTTGACGCTCATGCCGTTGTTGCCGTCGGGGAAGAGTTTCTGCACAAGCTCGTTCTGCCGTTTCTCCAGACTCTTCACGCCGAAGGGCATTCCGCGCAGGTTGGTGATCTGCTCCTTGGTGTAGCCCAGGGCGAGATGGCGCAGGAAACGCTCGTCGTACTCGTCGATCTCGTAGCTCACCATGGCCTCCTGGTGCATGAGCATGCTGCTGACGCTCTGCTTGAACCGCCCCACGATTTTCTCGAGGATGGGCTGATTGAACACCATCCGCTTGCCCGACATGACGCTCGCCACATCGCCCCGCGTGAGCAGCTCGCCGCTCTTCAGGCAGATGCCGTCGGCACCGGCGTCGAGCACGTCTACCCACAGTTTCTCGTTCAGTATTTCGCCCGTGAAGATCAGCACCTTCACGTTGGGGTAGCCCTGCTTGGTCTGCCGGCAGATTTCCACGCCGACGGTCGTCGAGCCGCCCAGTCCGAGGTCGAGCAGGACAAGGTCGGGCAGCTGCTGCTTGATGAGCTTCCAGTAGGCGGTCTCGCTCTCTGCCGTCCCGATGATTTCGGCCTCCGGAATCTCGTTTCTGAAGATGCCTTCCGTCCCTTTCAGTTCCAAGGGCACATCTTCGACGATGATGACTTTAAAATTCTCCATACGTATTTCTTCTTTTTGTTTCTTGATTGTCTTTTGACAGGACGATCTGCACACGCACGCCTTCCGGTGTCGCCGTTGCCGATATGCCGCAGCCTCGCCGGTTCGTCGCCTCGCCGTTGTCGCGTACGATCTGCCGGCAGATGAAGGACATCAGATGGGCGGCCGAGGGCTGGAACAGCTGCCGGCACGCCTCGTCCGGCAGGTGGAGCGCAGACATCAGGACGTGCAGGACGACATATCCCGGCTGTCCCTCTCCGGCACTGACGGCGAGGGGCTGGCTGTGGTTGCTCTGGTACAGGATGTCGAACAGGTAGGCGATGAGGACGGGGTCGCCGCTGACCGCCGGTGCGGTGTCGACGGGGGCCGTCAGCTTCGACCTGCTGACGAGTGTGGTGAGGTCTACGTGCCGTGCGATGAGCTTCACCGCATCCACCTGGTGCATGGCCTGCTGGCTCAGTATCAGGTAAAGCTCCTTGTAGTAGACGGCCAGTTCGTCGATGGCCTCGAGCTGGGCGTCAGCCCCGTCGACGAGCTGCCGGATGCGCGAGGGGTAGTACATCGTCTCATGCTTGAGCGTCGACAGGCAGTTGTCGAGGATGCTGTTGCTGATGTGCAGGCGTTCGTTCTCGTATTCGACGCAGCGCACCTCGTCCTCCAGCATCTCGAGGTCGGCCTGGCTCTTCTGGTCCTCTTCGACTGATGCGTGGAGCGCATCCCTTATCTGCGTGACGATGGCCAGCAGACGCGGCGGGAACCTGTCGCTTGCCCCGCGCTCCACCTCCCGGAGCTTCTCCTCTTCGCTGACGTCGCTGAGGAGGATGGTGTTGATGCGCCTCACACGCTCCAGACAGAACTGGTAGGAGAGGCGGCGGCGGTAGTACATCACGTAGTAGACGGGGAAGATGGCCAGCAGGAAGAGGACAAGCAGGGCGATGGCCACGTTCTTGTTCGTCTCCGATTTCATCATCATCCGGCAGTACTCGCCCAGCGACCTGTCGGCGTAACGCTCCTTGAAGAGGTGGGTATAGACGGAGTTGTTGTATCGGTAAAGGTCCCACTCGTGCAGGGCGAGTGCGGCCACTGCGCTCTCGTTGCGGATGTCGAGGATGACGCTGTAGTCCATCGGCACGCCCTCGTGGAACCATTTTATTTCCGGCGGGATGTTGGGGAGGGGCCCCGTCCGCTTCATCAGCTCCTTTCCCTTGGGGCGCAGGCGGAGGTAGAGCCTGTTGAGATAGTAGCGGCAGGTGTCGGCGTAGGCCAGCGTCTGGGCGTAGGAGCCGTTGATGTTGGAGAAGTAAGCCGAGTCGGCGTAGATGCCGGCCAGGGTGCCGTAGTCGTGGCGGGCCAGTGCCGCCGCCTTGTCAATGTCTCTGGCGGGGCGTGCGGATGCCGCCGCCAGGGGGCAGACGGCAAGGAGGATGCCGGCGACCGTGCGGCCGATGCCTTTCGGCAGGCGGAAGAAGAAGCGGCTTCCCCTGCCTTCGCGGCTCTCCACGCCGATGCGGCATACGGAGAAGATTCGGCTGATCTTGCGGTACTTGTTGATGATGCCGTTGCAGTTCATCAGCCCGAAGCCGTGCGAGGTGCTGTCCGTCTGGTCGTGGATGGGCTTGTAGTCGAAGATGTGTGCCTGCTGCGTCTCGGTGAGTCCGCAGCCCGTGTCGGCGACGGAAATCTCCACATAGCCGTCGCCCTCCGCCGCGCTGACGGTGACGCTGCCGCCTGCCGGGGTGAACTTCCGGGCATTGTCGGCAAGGGTGTTGACCATGAAGAGCGTCAGCACCCGGTCGGCCTTGACGACGGCGGTGCTGTCAGCGACATGGAGGTTTATGCCTTTCATCTGGAATCCCATGCGTCCCTTCTTCACGATGTCGAACACCTGCTGCACGGGGAAGCTCTCGATGTGGAGTGACAGGCGGCCCTGGCGCAGCTGGATCCACTCCGTGAGCACGGCGTTCAGCTCGTTGATCTTGTCGGTCAGTTCACGGATGTACGTGTAGCGTTCCGCCTTCAGCGTGTCGCTCTCGCCGCCTTTCTTCAGCATGGCGATCTCGTGGAGCATACGGTCGATGAGGGGGATGACGCTGTTGACGAGCGACACCTTCGCCCGCTGCTCGAGGTTCTTGCGCCGGTTGTCGACGAGGTGGATCCGGTTGAGGTCGAGCTGTTCCGCCGTCTCGTCATACCGTCCGGCCACTTCCGCCCGGTGTATTTCGTTCTGCCGCCGCCACTGTTCGAGCGGCACCAGCAGGTCGTCCAGCGACTGCCGGCTGTCCCTCCTCCTCCGCAGGTAGTGGAAGAGCACCAGCAGGGCGAAGACGATGAAGATGGAGAGTGCCACGGCGGCGATGATGAGGTTGAGCTGCTGTGAGGTGCGGTCGAGCTGCTCGGCGCGCGAGGCGAGGTAACGGTCCTGGCGGGTCTCGTCCTGCAGGTCGAGGTAGATGTTGCGGTTGTAGTCGCTCTGCTGCTTGTCGTTGATGGCGGAATAAGCCACGCTGAGCTGTTCGCGGATGGAGGCGATGAGGTCGGGGGCCTGGCGGATGGCCGGGTTGCTGTTCAGAGCCTTCTGCAGGCAGAGGATGGCCGATCGGTAGTCCTTTATCTGCCAGTAGCAGGAGGCCAGCGTACGGTAGGAGCCGGCGGTCTGGTAGACGTCGCCGTACTGCCGGAAGATGGCGAGCGACCGCTGCGCGAGGTTCCCGGCCAGCAGGCTGTCGGGCATGTGGTCGAGGTTGAGGAACTGGAACGACGGCAGGTTGTCGCGCATCAGTGTCCGGCGGTTCCGATCGTTGACGAGGTGTTCGCTCAGGGCCTGCAGCGAGTTCGCTTCCCAGTAGGGGTAGCCGTGCCGGCGTGCGAGCATGTAGCAGTGCATGAGGTAGTCGAATTCGCGCTGGCTGATCTCCGCCTGCGTCCCCGTGGTGATGATGCCGCCTGCCCCGATGTTGTAGTAGTAGGCCAGAAGCTGTGCCATGTCGGTCTGTATCTCGCCGTCGGGGTTGATCTGGCGGATGGCTCTGACGGACGGCTGCTCCAGTCCCACGTAATAATAGTAGGTGGACGTGACGATGGCGAATTCCGTCCGTGCGTAGACCATGCGCCGTCGCTGCCGGTCGGAGAGCAGGCGTTCGTCCTCCTCGATGCGGTGGAGCCGCTTCTGGGCTTTCTCGTAGTAATCGTAGAATTCCTTGTTGAGCGACTCGCGCTGGCAGAGACGCATGAGCTGGATGTCGGCCACCAGCAGCTCCACCTGGTTGTCGGTTGTCCGGAGCACGGAGTCGAGCCGGGCGTAGGCCTCCGTGAAGCGCATCTTCATCAAGTCGGCGAATGCGAGGTTGTTCAGGGCCTCCGCTCTTCCGGCATCGTACCGTTTCGCCAGTCCGTACGCCCGCCGGGCATACAGGCCGACGGAGTCGAGGTTGCGGTAATGGAAGGCGTATGCCTTGTCGTTGCAGGCATCAGCCTCCTGCTCGTGGGGGACGCTGCATGCCGCCGCCAGCAGCATGGGCAGCAGTGCCGCCGCCCATCTCCCTGCCGTTCTGTATAGCCTTCTTGTCTTCATCTGTGTTGTTTTGCCGTTCGGAGGTGCTTCCGTGAAATCAGAGGCAAATATACAAAACTTTTCCCGAACAGGAAACAAGCCGGGGGATAATCTGAGCGGAGCGGGAACGGAAGCCGGTGCGGAACGGGCTTTTCCCCCTGTGCTGGGCCATCGGGGGCCGGGCGGAATCCGAAAGGGCCTTACTTGCGTTGCAGAAGGGCCTTGTCTGCACCTCAGAAGGGCCTTGGTTGCACCTCAGAAAGGCCTCTTCTCGATGCAGTCTGTAACCTTTTGTGATACAGCGTGTTGTGAACCGACGTGCAGAGACGTGCGGAGAGGACCTGCCGGGGAGGACTTCCCGGGATCATTCAGAAAGCGGATGGCGTGGGAAGAAGACTGCCGTCCCACAATTTTACGGTCCCGGTCCGTTTCTTATACAAAGTGGTTTTAAATTCAATTTGTATATGATTTACGGTTACATCAGAGTGAGCAGCGACAAGCAGACGGTGGAAAACCAACGCTTCGAGATTACCCGGTTCTGCGAGGGACAGGGACTGAAGGTGAATGACTGGATAGAAGAGACCATCAGCGGGACGAAGAACTATACGAAACGCCAGCTCGGCAGGCTGCTGAAAAAAGTCGGAAAGGACGACATCATCATCTGCAGCGAGCTTTCGCGTCTGGGGCGCAGCCTTTTCATGATCATGGAAATCCTGAACATCTGCATGACCAGGGAGTGCCGCGTGTGGACCATCAAGGACAACTACCGCCTCGGGGATGACATCCAGAGCAAGGTGCTCGCCTTCGCCTTCGGACTGTCGGCGGAGATAGAACGGAACCTCATCAGCCAGCGGACGAAGGAGGCTCTGGCAAGAAAGAAGGCGGAGGGGGTGATACTCGGACATCCCCGTGGCTTCCGCTGCAGACTTAATCCCAGATGCGCCGGCCGGCATGACTATATCGTGAAAGAACTGGCCAAGGGAACGGAAAAGACGCTTATTGCCCGGAGACTGAAAGTGTCAAAGACGACTTTCTACCGTTACCTCGTTTATGCAGGTCTCCACCTGCCTGTAAATTGCCGGCAGGGAGGATGGAAGGAGCATGGAGTCTATCATTGACCATCAAAAGAGGGTGGATTCGACATTACTATTGGCAACCCTCCATACATCAGCGCACCGACACAGATTGCATCACCTGAATTGAATGAACAGAGGCAGCGCATTGTGGCATGCAAAAAGTATAAATCGCTCAATGAGAAATGGGATTTATACGTTCCCTTTATGGAACTTGGATTGCAGCTTCTCTCTCCCAATGGTATTTTTTCGATGATAGTACCATATCCATTGACAAACCAGAAGCATGGTAAGAAACTCCGTAAGATGATTGTGGAAGAATATTGCCTATTGGAAATTGCAGATCTGAACGGTACAAAGATTTTTGAGAACGCAACTGTGAGCAACTGTATACCGTTCATCCAGAACTCTCCACCAAAAGGTGAACTTCGTATAACTCAAATATTTGCGGACAAGACATTCCGTAACGTGTTACGTAAGTCTCCAGAAGCATTGAAGCAGGACGAAAATAAATATGTCTGGAACTTGACAGAAGAAAGAAGGAATGGAAATCGTTTTGCCAACATGAATGTGTTGGGTGACTTCTGCTATATCAGTAAAGGAATGGTACTTAATGCAAATGAGAACATTGAAAAAGGAGCTTTTAAGAAAGAAGACTTGATTAACAATATATATGATGAAGTTCATTGTCGAAAATACATAGAAGCCAAAGATATAGATAAGTACCAAGTAGAGCGTGTCCGTTTTCTTGAATGGAATACAGAACGATGTCCTGACAAATTGAGTCGTCAGACTTTTCGTGAGTTGTACGACTGCCCCAAACTGATTATGAACTGTTTGGGGACTATCAATGTGACAATTGATACAGAAGAACATTTCTTGCACAATCACTCTATCTATTGTGCTATTCTTTGGAAGAACTTGAAGAGTGTTAACAACAAGAGCATATCTTCAAGTATCAAGAAATTCTGCAAACACACTCGTGCAGAGATGGAAGCGTTGTCAGGTGAAGTGGACTTGCTTTATTTGCTGGGTGTCCTCAATTCCTCAATGGCTGGTCAATTGTTGGCTGACCAACGAGGCGGAGATTATCACATCTACCCCGAGCACATACGCAATCTGCCTATTCCTATTGCGACTCCCAAGCAGCAAGAGGAGATAGCTCAGCTCGTCAGAGTCATCATGGAAAAGATACATGGCGGGCAAGACAGTGAAACGGAGCAACAAAAAGTCAATCAGATAGTTTCCAAACTATACATATAATGCATTTTTCCTATTTACTGATTAATGCGTATTTACGCAGAAAAAACGAATAGAATCTTGACATTGTGAGAAAATAGTCATATCTTTGCAGTCGTAAAGAATGCGTCTTTACGCACAAATAACTAATAGGAATGAATATAGAACGACCCATATATCTGCAAAGGTTAATTGACCGACGCCACAATGGAATGGTAAAGATCATTA
>ERZ772945.2348-NODE-2348-length-11687-cov-11.016506_pt1 | contig 11687 bp, 12 predicted proteins | sample MGYA00511681_ERZ772945 | MGnify/ENA primary metagenome ERZ772945 (study PRJEB29015, sample SAMEA2737943) | human oral metagenome | biome: human oral; feature: human-associated habitat; material: dental | place: China | collected 2143 ... | reverse complement strand
TTCTGTCGAATGGCCGCCATCGTCAGGCGCGCCCCAGCAAAGATTCTAGACGACGTTGGTTGGTGTGTGCCGAGTTTAGCTTATCGACGGTCGACCGATCCAACCCTTGCTCAACGTGTGGCCTGGCCCGGTTCCAGAAAACCTGGGTAATTATCATATTGTGGAATTACCTCCGCATACGCAGGAGAATCTTATAGGTAGCGCTCTGATTCGTATCTTTTAGTGCCCTTTCTATAGAAAAACTCCACCAGTCTGGTGAGATTGTTTGGCGAAAGTCCAGGCGCTTAGTGGGGTCTATTAATCTCCTAATCGTCAGCGGCTAGCTGAGTTTCCCTTTCCCAGTAGGGATTGTCCTGTTCCTCATCGGAATACGGGTCGAATGCAACGGGATCAGATGTGCCGCGGGGGCGACGCAGGTATTCAAAATCCCCGGAAAGCACGACTTCAATGCCATCCCAATCAAGCTCCATGCCCCAGTTGGTCTCAGCACAAAGCTTCATGAAAATTTTTTTTTAAGAGATCCAGCCGCTCGCGTTCCCGAGACTGCGATATATCAATTTCGACGATTCCAAGGTCACGCCGCTGCTTTATAGGTGTCACATGAACTCGCACACTTGGGAATTCTTTTTCTGAAGAAAAATACGATGCGATTAAATTCTTGGCTTGGGTTGCGACATCCTCAGGTTTTTCGACAGCATCTCGAATGATGATGGATGCAACATACGACATTTCCAGCTCCTTTCCCAGAGAATTGCATTTCCACGGTTATCACTATGATTCTGGAAGCTTATTCAGCCGTAGAAAATCAAAAAGAATATGCCATCTAGCTTGCCTCTCTTGACCTCCGGAAACCAGCCATGTGTGGGGAAGCTGAATAAGCTTCTGTGCAACTTCGCTTTGATTTCCTTGTTTTTGAGATTTATTGCACGTATTTTTTCGCCAAAATTTATTGCTTCTGGCATGGTTTTGTTTCATAATTGTTTAAGTCAGTTATCAGTTTTTAGGAGTCATTGTGAATGATGTTGAACAACGGCTGGAATTTTTATTGCGTCAGTTCAACGTTCACCTTGTCGAGATGGAGGCGCTTACCCCACGTATGAATGCATGCTGGCATCCCCTGACTCGTACGATCTATGCCCTGCATGGGTTGGACCCGGTGACCCGGGTGTGCGCTATCGCCCATGAGTTAGGCCATGTGTATCACAGCCATGACTGCTCCACACCGGATAATGAACGCGAAGCCGACGAGTGGGCCGCTGATCAGCTGCTAGATGATGGCCTGGTAGAAGAAGCCGCGTGGGAATGCGATTCCGAGCCCGTGGCCATGGCCGCAGAGCTAGGTGTTACCATGCACCTGCTGCGCACCTGGGAGCGACTCTACCGTGTTGGCCGCACCCGGCATGTGAGCGCATGCGGCCTCAGCTGATCCTGGCTTTTATCCCAAGCATTAACCTCCACTATTTGCAAAGGAACCCCCTGTGAGTATTGCGCAAAGCATCGAAACCCTAGCCGCGAAGGTGAAAGACCTCAAACCTATTATCGAAACCGAAGAAGCAACTAAAACTGCTTTCATCATCCCCTTCATCAGCACGGTCCTAGGGTATGACGCCACAGACCCACGCGAAGTTATCCCCGAGTACACCGCTGATATAGGCGTGAAAAAGGGAGAGAAGGTCGATTTCGCTATTAAAGCCGGGGAAGATTTCCGCTTCCTGATCGAGTGCAAAAAGATCGGGGAGCCGCTAAGTATCGACCACGCTAAACAGCTGATACGCTACTTCAACGCGACCGATACCGAATTCGCTATCCTCACCAACGGCGAGGTGTACGAATTCTATGCCCAGCTGGATGCGGTCAATCGCATGGACGAACGCCCCTTCATGACGATTGACTTGAGCAATATAGACCCCCGCGTGCTGCCCTACCTGGAGATGTGCACCAAGTCAAAATTCGACTCGGACACTATCACGACGAATGCTGAGCAGCTGAAATACATTGCAGAGATTAAAAAGCTTCTCAGCGGTTTTTTGAAAGAGCCGTCACCTGAGTGGGTGAAATTCATCGCCTCCAAAATCACATCGAAACGCATGACAGCCCAAAACCTGGAGGCGTTCACCACGCTCGTGGCCACTGCCTCATCACAGCTACTGAAGGACGAAGCCAACCGGCGGCTACGGTCAGCACAAGACTATGATGACTCCCCTACTACAGCCATGCCGGAACAACCCTCCCAAGCCTCCACCGCTGACACCACCATCAGCCCCGTGCAGGAAGAGACCGGCGCGGATAACGGGATCATCACTACTGATGAAGAGATTGAGGGGTATAGCATCATTCGGGCTATTTGCTGTTCTGAGGTGCCGGCAACTGATGTGGTGATCCGTGATGCGAAGAGCTATTGTGCCATTCTTTACCAGGACAACAACCGTAAGCCTATTGCCCGGCTGTATTTCGACCGTAAAACACCACGTATCGGTATTTTTGATGCTGATAAGAAAGAGCACATGCATGACCTGAATGTGGTGGCGGATATTTATGGTTTCGCGGATGAGTTGCGTGCTCGGGTGAAGAGTTTCTTATAAGACGTTAATAAAGACGGATAGGATTTACCTCCGCGTGCGCGGAGAATACGTAGGGGGGTTTGGTGGTGAGTTCGAGGGTGGGAACTACCTCCGCGCACGCGGAGAATGCCTAAATGAGCTGGGCCTTTTATTGAAGCTTATTCAGGCGTTGTAAATAACGAGCCCACCACCCGGTCACTGATCACCCCCTGAAAGCATAGGAAAACGAGGCCGGTAGTGTACTTATAGTAAGTGTGAAAAACAACAAAATACTCTATCGACCCCGCACCGCTGATCCTAGCACACTCACCACAGATAATCTCCTCACCCTAGCGAACATCATCACCACATCAGGGATAGACCACCACTGCCCACCAAGCCTCGGAGTGCTCACCAGCGTGCAAATCACCATGCTCTACCTGCAAGAAAACATAAGGCAACAAACCCTAGCTGGTATTTTTGGCACGTCCCAACCCACTATCTCCAGAGCCATTAATACTGTGTTAAACATCCTTGACGTCATGCTCCCACCCCCGCCAAGGCCGAAAGACCTTAATCCCCAACGGTTATACGTACTTGATGGCACGCTCGTACCATGCTGGTGGTGGAAAAACGCCAGAAACTTATATAGCGGAAAGCATCATAGGGCAGGGTATAACCTGCAAGTTTTAACAGATCAGGCAGGTGAAATATTTTATATTTCACCACCACTACCAGGATCAACCCATGACATCACAGCTATAAGAAGCACTGGTCTATTCGGTCATATGCAACCCTGGCACTGCACCGCGGATAAAGGATATGTTGGGTTAGGGTGCGACACACCTTTCAAGAGAAGACCCGGGAAACCCTTGCTGGAGTGGCAGAGGCGATTCAACAAGGGAATCAATCAGATCCGGTATGTTATCGAACGATCCATAGCCCACCTGAAAGTATGGCGGATCCTTTCTACCCCTTGCAGGCTCCCCCAACCCACAGCTATTCGGGCAATTAATGTGATACGGAAGATAATGTTCTACCAGTCACCAACCGAACCCTATTTCCCCAGCGGCTGAATAAGCTTCCAGATTGTTTTCAATTAAAAGTTCACTTAAATTTTCAGCGCTCACTCCCTTGGATGTAACAGATAAGAACGATTTTCTTGAGAATAACCACATCAAAAATTCCAACAGAGGACTTTCGATATTTACCTCTACATATTTATGTTTGATACAACTTGGTAAACCATAAAGAATTACTGGGGAAGAAGAAATTGATAATAAATCTTGATCAATTTCGCCATCTTCCGTATAGAGTTCAAATTGCCTAATGATTGAATCAAGTTCGGTAAATAAATGTTTACATTTTTCCAAATAGCTGGCACTAAGTGTAGATGCGGTAAATGAAAAATCGGAAATATTATAATTTTCTTCGATGAAATTATTAAAGTATCTAGCGAAAATATCTTCAAACCGGATACCCTTATTATTCATATAAGTCTCAAACCTATAGACATGGTTAAGTAAATTTTGGTAAAAAAATCGAAATGCAAAATTTCTTTTATACTCACCATTTCCCTGGTGCATCAAATAGTCCGCCAAACCTTCATCAGTTTGAGATGACGTCACCATCGAAACACAATCTAAAGTTGATGATCCAGAATATGCTATAATGAAATATAGCACACTTACATCATGAATTATACGGTCGATAAATGAGGAATCATAATAACATTCTGGACCGTTTTCTCCTTGGAAAATTTTTCCCATGCAGTCTAGGTCATCCTGAATAACCACTTTCGTAAAGTGTTGCTTTTTGCACCCACCAATTTTAAATAAGATGCCTTCTAACTCATACCTCTTACGCCGCGCTAAAACTTTAATTCTGTCATCAACAATAAGACCATAATGTGATTTTGAATTCTCAATATTTTTAATATAATTTAAATTAGGATTATCGCCTTGAATGTATTCCTTAAATATATTGAGTACATCCTTATCCGATAAGGATTTGGGAAGAAAAATATCTTCAACTCTATTTTTGGAAAAATGGTAAGAAATAAGACATTCTGCGAATTTACTATTCGCAATAATAAGTTCACGAAATATTGAATCATAGTCTCTGACTAATCGTTTTCTACTCAGTAAAAGTTCAGGGTTCCCACTAATGCTTTCCCATAATTTAATTACAGGCTGAATTCCTGTACGTTTATCAAGACCATATTGTTCCATTAAGAGGAATAATTCTTCATAATAGATAGGATTAGTCTTTTTGAAAAAGTCAATATCTTCACTAACTATAGATTTAAAAAATGTGGCTATTTTTCGATAAAATTCCGGCTTAAAACTCAAATAATGATCATTGGCATCACTATCTAACGCTAATGGAGAGAGACCATCATTAAGATATTGCACAACGTTATAATACTCTATAATATCATTGATATCATCTGGGCAAGTCTTATCAGCTAACGTGTCAAGAAACGCTGGTATTCTAGCTATCTTATAAGAATATATCAAGTTTAAAGGAGGGACGTATTTAATCCGCATAAGTTCTTGATCTTTTTCCTCCATACACCAGATACTACACTGAAGCTTATTCAGTTGTTGGGGAAATGTGGTTCGGCTTCTCAAGGCATTAACACATGACTACTCTCTAGATATAAGGAAAACCAAGCTAGATGGCGTGCACTCTCCAACTTGCCACCTATCGGTATGAATAGGTTTCCCGACAGCTAAATAAGCGGGAGATCACCAATCCCATTTCAACCTTTCTTCATCCTCCCCCCACCCCAGCCACTCCGCCCACCCACTCGTCGTAAAGCGTAAAGCACTGATGCTTATTACACTTTTGTTGTATGACTTCTATGCTTTTCGTTGTGTCTGCCGCGCGAATGTGGGAGTTGACCGACGGTACTCGCCACCCGACCGGCTATTGGGCGGAGGAGCTGGCCACGCCGCACCGCATTTTCGGCGAAGCCGGCTGGAGCATTGATATTGCGACCCCGGGTGGTGGCGCGCCCACAGCAGAGAAGTCTAGTCTCGGCATTGCTGGCGGAATGCCCGGTCACCGCAGGCGAGTCACCGCCTATCTTGACGCTATCGCGGCGGATCTCGCGCACCCCATTCCGCTGGATCGGGTGGATGAAACCCATTATGATCTGGTGTTTTACCCGGGTGGCCATGGGGTCATGGTGGATCTGGCTTTCGATGAAACGTCCGGCAGTCTGCTTACCCGGCGCCTGCAATCGGGTAAGCCCTTGGCGTTGCTGGGTCATGGTGTGGCGGGAACCCTCGCGGCGAAGAATCCGCACAATCCCCGCGCGCCATCCCCATTCGCTGACTACCAGGTCACGGGAATATCCACCTTGGAGGAGAAGCTAAGCCCCTTCGGTAGGAAAATCCCCTGGTATTTGGAGGATAGGCTGGCGGAAATCGGCGTGTACTATCACAAGGCGCGCATCCCGTTTCGGCCATTCATTGTGCAGGATCGCCGCCTGTACACTGGGCAGAATCCGGCATCCAGCGAAGCCCTCGCCCACTGCCTGCTCGACGATATCGGCTAACAACACGCCTCCGCCCAGCGACTCCGCGAGGCATTCCGAACCCGACACCCCCTAATAGTAAGGACACCGTTTATGACCTCGATCTTCGAACCGCTGCCCCTCAAGCATGGTGGCCCGCTGCCGAACCGGCTGGCTAAGGCCGCCATGGAGGAACAGTTGGGCACCGAAAACATGCTGCCCAGCCAGGGGATTTTCAACCTGTATCGCACGTGGGCGCGCGGCGGGGTGGTGCTCATCATCACCGGGAACGTCATGGTTGATTACCGGGCCGTCACCAATGGCGACGGCATTATCCTCAACGAGGACAGCCTACTGAAGCCGTTCCAGGAGTGGGCCGCGGCCGCCCACGCGAATGGCACGACTGACACGAAGGTGTGGATGCAGATTAATCACCCGGGTCGCCAGGTGCCGGCCAGCCTGCCGGGTATTAAGCTCGCGCCGTCGGCAATCCCCGTGAACATGGGTGCTCATTCGAAAATTTTTGCTACCCCAATTGCTATGACGGAAGAGCAGATTGAAGAAGTCATCGGCATGTTTGTGACCACCGCAACCCGGGCGATTGAGAGCGGTTTCGATGGGGTGCAGGTGCATGCGGCGCACGGCTATTTATTGTCGCAGTTCCTGTCCCCGCTGGTGAATCGGCGAACCGACCGGTGGGGCGGCGACCTGAAGAACCGCAGCCGCCTGCTTCGGGAGATCATTACCCGAATCCGGGCGGCCGTGCCGGATAGTGCCGCGGTGGCGGTGAAGCTGAATTCGGCGGATTTTCAGCGCGGCGGTTTTGATGTTGACGACGCCACGGTGGTGGTCCGCATGCTGGGTGACCTGGGTGTGGATCTTGTGGAGGTGTCGGGTGGCACCTACGAAAGCCCCGCCATGCAGGGTATGCAGGGGATCGCCAAGGATCAGCGAACCCTGGATCGGGAGGCGTACTTCCTCACGTTCGCGGAGCAGATCGCCAAGGTTGCCCCCATGCCGATCATGGTGACCGGTGGGATCACCCGGCGCGCCACCGCGGAGCGGGTGTTGGCGACCGAGGTGGATATGGTGGGCATGGGCACCGCATTGTCGCTGGACCCAGGGCTGCCGAACACGTGGCGGGTTCGGGAGGCCACGGCACCAACAATGCCCACACCCCGGTTTAAGGATAAGGCTATTAATTCGTATGCGAGTTTGGTGCAGGTGCAGCATCAGCTACACCGGTTGAGTAAGGGGAAACGACCGTTCCCGAAGGCCCCGCTGGCCATGGTGCTCGCCACTGCCCAGATTCGGGATCGGCAAAGCCAGAAGCATTACCGAAAATGGTTGGAAGCAGCCGGGTGGCTGTAACGATTGCGAGCAATCATGATGGTGGTGCGGCTTACTACTGTGCTGCGATATCTGGATTTTAAGCTGGGTTAGGAACCTGACTTGTTCAATATCGCAGCACGCACCCCGGCGCAGCACACTTGCTGAGCTTGACTTTCTCGATCCAGTAGGGATGAACTGGTCCGGCTACGAACCAAACTCCAGCTCGACTTACCATGGCAGGGCAAATAAGAGACAGCACAAGCAGTGGTACCGGCCCAACCGGCGTGAAACCGATGACCATCCATGGTTGTTCCGTGTTGGTGGCGTGCCTCACCTTTGGGCGTCATCAAGCGGTAACGTGTATGTCGAATTATGAACGTATCTATTCGGACAAGGACATATCGTGCTTGAAATCATTATTGCCTTAGCAGCAGCGATTTTCCTCGGTAACACGCTTGCCCACCGGATCCGCGTCACTCCGGCGATCCTGCTTATTTTCCTCGGGCTGGCGTTGGCGCTGCTGCCCGCCATGCATGAGCTGCGGGAGGTTGGGCTGCCGTCATATGTGATTTTGGAAATATTCCTGCCGATCATGCTGTTTTGGGAGGCGCGCAACACCTCGCTGCGGGAGGTACGGAAAAGTCTCCGCGCGATCATTACCTCTGGTACCGTGCTGGTCATTGTGACGGCATTCGCCATGGCTGGGGTGCTCACCCACTTCTTCCATATCGACTGGGGTACCGCGCTGATTATTGGTGCGGCGCTGGCCCCGACGGATGCTACGGCCGTGGCCACGCTCAACGGGAAACTGCCCAAGCGTTCCATCACGGTGCTCAAGGCGGAATCGCTTATCAACGACGGGACCACGCTGGTGGTGTTTGCCCTGGCCATACAGGTTGCGGGCGGCGCGGATCTGTCGGTGTCGCACGCGGGTGGCATGCTGGCGTTCTCGTTCCTCTGCGGCATTGCGGTGGGATTGGCAGTGGGCTGGGTGGCAAACCAGCTGCGTGCCCGCATCGCCAATCCCATGAATTTTGTGATCTACATGATGACGATTCCGTTTGTCGCTTTCCTGCTCTCGGAATCCATCGAGATTTCCGAGGGGATGAAGGGCTCCGGCGTGGTGGCGGTGGTGGTTTCCGCGTTCTACCTGACGTATTACGGTGTGGACACCATTAAGCCACAGAATCGGTTCTATGGGTTGCCCATTTGGGCCTACATGTCGTATCTCATGAATGGTGCGATTTTCGTGCTGGTCGGCGTGCAACTGCCGGAGGCATGGCAGAACATTAGCGAGGTTGCACACAATAATACCGCCTATTCGCAATCACACGCGGCCATCATGGTGGCAGCAATATGGCTGGTCAGCCTGTTGGTGCGGTTCCTGTTTATGCGGCCGGCCATGTTGTCGGATATTAAGGCCAGCGCCGAGGAACAGTACCGGGCCGAACAGGTAAAGGAGCAGCGTCCGCTACGCGAACGGCATGAATTACGCCGGCTGATCCGGGCTGCGATGCGGGACCCTGAGGTGCGGAGCGAGATTTACCGGGATCGGGTGGTGAGCACCATGGCTGGCCTGCGCGGTGGCGTGTCCCTGGCGGTGGCGTTGTCGGTGAGCACGTCGGTACCGAATCGGGATTTCATTATTTTCATGGTGGCGGCCGTGGTCATGGTGTCAATGCTGGTGCAGGGCCTGTCTCTGCCGGCGATTATTCGGTGGGCGAAGATTCCCGCCGACGATACCGAGCATCAGGAAACCCTCAACGCGGTGGGTACCATGAATAAGGAGGCCTATGATGCCCTGGAGGATCTTGCCGCCCAGAACGATGTCGGCCCAGAGGCATTGGCGTATGTTCGCTACGAACTGGATTTCCAGCATGATACCGGCATTGAGTCCTGCCGGTTTTTGCAGAATAATCCCGACCTCACCCCTGATGAGCTGCAGGCCATAACGTTGCAGGGCCAGGTGCGAACGCTCCGGCTGGCGATCATTGGTCACCAGCGTGAGGTGCTCAAGCGCCTGCGTAACGAGGGCGTGATCGACATGAATGTGCTGCATTCGATTCAGGAGCGGTTAGACACCGAAGAGATCCGTATTACCGGCCCGGTTGAGCTGGAATAATGTTTCACATCCCCCGCTTGACGACGCCCAAAGGTGCCCAACATCTGTAGGAATCTATAGGAGTGAACGATCATTTGGGGCATTCTGGATCCGTCTTCCCACCGGAATAGCGGGAATTGAACGAATCCGGGAGCCCCTCACTTACCTGGTCAAGCAGCTGGTCCTCGATAACAACATACTCATCGTTATTCACGCTACTGGGAATGAGCGTCATTCGGTGTGGATCTACGGAATTAGCATATGGTTGATTAATTTTCGGATAGGCGCACTTGGAAACCATAACATACACAATGGCTTCCATCATGTCATTCTCCTTAGGTGTCACACTGTAAACACGAATGTAGCTCGCCTGCGATCCTGGAACTAAGGAACTTAAATTAAGCCGTTCTGCATCAGTGAATAGTGCCCGATCCTCCGGTACTCCAGGAATGTCTTTACTTGAGGTGGGACAATGTGAAATCTGGCAATTAGGATCGTTTGGTTCGGCATCAAGAACTGCCTCGTATTTTTCCATCGCCATCCCTACCGCCATAATGCGGGGTTTCACCACCATCATGTAGTGTGTGTAATACCCACTACCCCCAACCACCATTAATATTACCGCAGCGGCACCAAACTGCATAAGCACTGGGCACTTACTAACTTTGTCTGAAAGCCTGCTCATAATAATCATTTGACCATTCTTATAAATCTTTACTAAGGTACCACAAATTACCTACTGCTGTCAGCCATTATGCACTATGCAATACAAGAATATAACGAATAACCTCGAAGGGTATTTTTATTGTTCCGATCGTTATAGGATTTCAGTAGAAGACCTGTATCCAAGAAGGAGAAAGACAATGACCTATTCTATTGAAGTCGCGTCTTTCCTCAGCGGAGCGTCCATTAATCAACTCCAGCGATGGGCACATGATGGGATTCTTATCCCAGAGATCCATCAGGAACGACCAAAAATCTATTCTTTTCGGGACATCGTCGCGCTACGGTCAATAACCAAACTGCGAGCAACCAATTCATTACAACGGATAAGGGAAGCACTTAACCATCTCGACGAGTTCGACTTTAATGAGCATCTTTCCGAATACCGTTTTGCTACCGATGGAAAATCAATCAAAATTTGGGATGATGAAAAAGACCATTTTCTTGATGTAGTCAAAAACCCTGGACAATGGGAAGTAATCAATCTTGAAGATGTGTATGCTCCTTTTATGAACCTGCAAGGACGCCGAGTACCAGACCTTAGGACTCCTGCTAAAGGGATACGGATTGATCCTCAACGACTGGGGGGTGTTCCTACACTAGATGGAACTCGTATCCCCTTCGACTTGATGGTTGATTTGTCTAATGGGGATATGAGTGCGGAAGAAATTGCGGATTTTTATCCGGACATTGAGATTGAATCTATCCAACATGCCATTGATTTTGATGCGTCCGTCAGAAAGTTAGTAGCGTGAATTTTTTATTGGATGAAAACTTCCCACCAGCAGGTTGGAAAGTATTTTCGCAGTTTTTCCATGGTCATGGTCACGAATTTGGTCGAGTAGGCGTCCAGATCGACCGCGGCTTTAAAGATATCGAGCTCTTCAATATTGCCCACGAAAAAGGTTATAACGCAATCATCACAAGTGATATTAACCAAATCCACAGACCACAAGAACGAGAAGCTTGCAAGAAAGCTCAACTTCACTGGATCGGCATTCCCCGTAACCACAGACTCCGTGGGCGTAGTATCCTCCATAATCAAATAGCACAAGTGCTTGGCTCATTGGACATGGTAATTAAGCATGTAGAAGACAACCCTAGACCCACGGCATTCCTCTTCCAAAAACCATCACATGATTTCAATATCCAAAAGGATTACCCTCAACCTCTGTAGCGTTCTTAGAGTCGAATCATAGAAAAGTAAAATCACTTGAGGCCTCCTATATCCCGGTTGATCTGGTGGTTAGACTTCTGATGGGGGCATAGGCGCAGCAGAGATCACAGAAGCCTACTCTTGTCGTTACGGTTGAAGCTATCCAGCATGCTCGTGATTTCGATGCGGTTATCAAGAAACTATCCGGCAAGAGAGAAAGGGAAACCCCAGCTCCGTAATGGAACTGGGGTTTCTCATCAGTGGAGCTAACGGGATTCGAACCCGTGACCCCCACACTGCCAGTGTGATGCG
>ERZ772945.2346-NODE-2346-length-11693-cov-16.532308_pt1 | contig 11693 bp, 10 predicted proteins | sample MGYA00511681_ERZ772945 | MGnify/ENA primary metagenome ERZ772945 (study PRJEB29015, sample SAMEA2737943) | human oral metagenome | biome: human oral; feature: human-associated habitat; material: dental | place: China | collected 2143 ... | reverse complement strand
TGGGCATGTAGTTGCCCTCGAACTCGTCGAAGATCTGCGCGTAGGACTTGCCCGCAATGTTGGCCAGGACGTTGAGGCGCCCGCGGTGGGCCATGCCGATCGCGACCTCGTGAATGCCCGCGCGCGCGGAGTCCGCCAGGATGTGGTCCAGCAGCGGGATCAGGGATTCCCCGCCCTCAAGGGAGAAGCGCTTTTGGCCCACGAACTTGGTCTGCAGGAACTCCTCGAATGCCTCGGCGCGAATGAGCGTGCCCAGGATGTGGCGTTGGGCGGCGGGGGAGAGAGACTCGTACGGTCCCTCGATGCGCTGTTGGACCCAGGCGCGCTGGTGGGGATCCTGGATGTGCATGTATTCGATGCCGACGGTTCGCGTGTAGGTGTCGTGCAGCCGGGTCAGGATGTCGCGCAGCAGCATCTGGTCCGCCCCGCCGAAGCCGCCCGTGGGGAAAGGACGGTCCAGGTCCCACACGCTGAGCCCGTAGGAGGAGATGTCCAGGTCGGGGTGGCGGCGGACGCGGTAGGCCAGCGGGTCGGTGTCGGCCGCCAGGTGGCCGCGCGAACGGTAGGCGTGGATGATCTCAGCGATGCGCGCGGGCTTGCCCTTCTCCCGGTTCGGGTCGTACTCGTAGTCCGCCTCCCACGAGTAGGGGCGGGTGGGCACGTGCAGGGAGGTGAAGACGCGCTCGTAGAAGCCGTCGCGCCCCGAGAGCTTGGCGTCCACGAGGCCGAGCAGGCGCCCGGAGGCCGCTCCCTGGATGATGCGGTGGTCGTAGGTGGAGGAGAAGTACATCGTCTTGCCGATGCCCAGGGAGGCCAGGCGCTTGGGGGAGACGCCGCGAAACTCGGCCGGGTAGTCGGTGGCTCCGACGCCGATGATGAGTCCCTGCCCGACCATGAGGCGGGGCACAGAGGTCGTCGTGCCCAGTGTACCCGGGTTGGTCAGCGTGACCGACGCCCCCTGGAAGTCGGCGGTCGTCAGCGTGGCGGCGCGCGCCCGCGACACGAGGTCCTGGTAGGCGTCGACGAACTCGGAGAAGGTCAGGGTGTCGGCGTCGTGAATGACGGGGACCTTCAACGAGTGGTTCCCCGACGCGTCCGCCACGTCGATGGCCAGCCCGAGGCCGATGTGCGCGAGGTGTTCGAGCGCGGGCTTGCCGTCTTGCAGCGTGTACCGGACGTTCAGGTCGGGCATCTCGCACAGAGCCTCGACGAGGGCGTAGCCGATGAGGTGCGTGAAGGAGACCTTGCCACCGACCGTGCGTGCGAGGTGGGCGTTGATGAGGGCGCGGTTCTCGATGAGGAGCTTGGCGGGAATCTGGCGCTGGGACGTGGCGGTGGGGATCGACAGGGAGGCATCCATGTGCTTGGCGGTGGCGCGCGCGGCGGACTTCAGGACGTGGGTTTCGTCCTGGGCGGGAGCGGCGTGGGAGCGCGTGAAGGCGGCGCGCCCGTGCTGCTGCCGGGTGTAGGGGCTGGTTGCCTCGGCGAGGGCGACCGGCGGCGCGGGAGGCAGGTCCGAGCGCGTGACGGAGACGACGGGGGCCGCGTCTGTCGGCGCCGTGTTTTCCTCGTCCTCTTCGATGTCGAGGGTGGGGGGCGTGACCGAGACCGGCTGGGCGTCATCGGAGGGGGCGCCGCTCCCGGTGGGGCTCGCCTGCCTGGGAGCCGAGGCCTCGTCGGGGGAACTCGGATCAGCGTCGGGAATCGGGGGACGCGCCGCGCGCAGCTGAGGGGGAGCCGACTCGGTGGAAAAGTAGGCGCGCCACGAGGGATCAAGCATCTGGGGGTCGCGCTCGTAGAGGTCACGCATCTTCGCGAGATACCACTGCGGATCGGGTTGGGAAGCTGTGTGGGTGGGCACGTATTCCTCCGTTTGCGTCACGCCGAGCGTCGGAATCTCCCCGCGCGGCAGGTGGCTCCGATTCTACCGCCGAGTGACAACCTTCACGACACCTTGTCGAGACTTGGCGAGGACTTCACGGGCCTTTGGTCTCATTGAGAATGAGTATTGGCATAGCTGGTGGTGTGTGGAAGAGCGCGCGGGGATCGAGGCCGAGGGCGGCTAGACTGGCACCATCATGGACTGCGACACTGTCGGCTTTGACGCCACCTCCACCGGGCTTCCTTGCGCGACCTCTTCGGCGACCCGCCCCGGCCTCGTGAGCGGGGGACGCCGATGACGACCGCGGCGATGCTGCTGCTCGGCATCCTCCTGACGGCGGGGACCTTCGTGTTCGTGTCCGCCGAGTTCTCCCTCGTTGCCGTCGATCAGGCGGTGCTCGACAGTCGCGCCGAGGAGGGGGACCGTGGCGCCGCCTCGGTCTTGCGAGCGACCCGCTCCTTGTCCACCCAGCTTTCCGGCGCCCAGGTGGGCATCACGCTGACGACGATCCTGCTGGGGTACACGACGCAGAGCGCCCTGGCTGACCTGCTCGCGGGCCTGCTGGGGAGCGCGGGCCTGGCGTGGGGGCTGGCGACCGGCGTCGCCGCCTTCGTGGCGGCCGCTTTCGTCAACGTCTTCTCCATGCTCTTTGGCGAGCTCGTCCCCAAGAACCTTGCGTTGGCCCATCCGATGAGCACGGCCGCCCGCGTCGTTCCCTTCCAGATGGCTTTCACCGTGGTGGCTCGCCCCATTATCTGGGTGCTCGGTGGGACCGCGAACTGGGTGCTGGCGCGCATGGGTATCGAGCCGCAGGAGGAGATTTCCTCGGCGCGCTCCGCGTCCGAACTGGCTGCCCTCGTCGAGCACTCCGCCGAGGAGGGGACCCTCGACACGTCCACCGCCGACCTCTTCACGAATACGATCCGCATGACGACCCTCAGCGCCGCCGACGTCATGACGGACCGCGGACGCCTCTACACCCTGGGGGAGGGAGCCAGCGCGCAGGACGTGTTGGATCTGGCCCGGCAGACGGGGCACTCGCGCTTCCCCGTCATCGGTGACGACTCCGACGACATCCTCGGCCTGGTCTCCCTGCGGCGTGCGGTCGCGGTGCCCGTCGAACGCCGCGCCGAGGTGCCCGTCGTCTCCTCCTCCCTCATGAGCGAGGCTCCCTCCGTCCCCGAGACGGCGCCGATCGGCCCCCTTATGGTTCAGCTACGCGACGAGGGACTGCAGATGGCCGTCGTCGTCGACGAGTACGGCGGGGTTTCCGGGATCGTCACCCTTGAGGACGTCGTCGAGGAGATCGTCGGGGAAGTCTCGGACGAGCACGACCAGCGGCGCCTGGGCATCCGCCCGCGCCCCGACGGAACCTTCCTCGTGCCCGCCACGCTGCGCCCCGACGAGCTCGCCCGGCGCACGGGCATTGCCCTGCCCGAGGACGGCCCCTACGACACGATTGGGGGCCTGGTCATGAACGAGCTGGGGGAGATACCCTCCGTCGGCTCGCGCGTGAGCGTCGACGGGGTCGGCATTGAGGTCAGCCAGATGCAGGGCAGGAGGGTCGCCCAGGTTGCGATCACTCCCGCACCCGGGGGCGAGGAGGAGCCCCAATGAGCGCCGGATGGAGCCTGGCCGTCACCGTCGTGCTGCTGGCCATCAACGCCTTCTTCGTGGCCGGCGAGTTCGCCGTCACCTCCACGCGACGCTCCCAGATCGAGCCGTTGGCCGACGCGGGGGAGCGCCGCGCGGGGGACGCCCTGTACGCGCTGCGTCACGTGTCCCTCATGCTGGCGATATGCCAGCTGGGCGTCACCGTCGCATCCACGACCCTGGGCGTCGTCGCCGAGCCTGCGATCGCCCACCTCGTGGAGTCCCCGCTGGGGCGCCTGGGTGCCCCCGAAGCATCCAGTCACGTCGTCGGCTTCGCACTCGCCCTCGTCATCGTCCTCTTCTGCCACGTGGTCTTCGGGGAGATGGTGCCAAAGAACATCTCGATTGCGGCTCCCGTGCGCATGCTCCTCGTCCTGGCGCCCGTCCTCGTGCGCCTGGGACGGGTGCTGCGCCCGATCATTGAGGCCATGGATCGTTTCGCGAATTGGTTCGTGCGCCTCGCCGGCTACGAGCCGCGCTCGGAGATCGCCTCCACCTACACGGTGCAGGAGGTCGCCTCGATCGTCGAGGCATCCCAGGCCGAAGGCAAGATCACCGACGAGCTCGGTCTGCTCAGCGGCGCGCTGGAGTTCTCCGAGGAGACGGCCGGGTCGGCCATGGTGCCCCTGGGAGACCTCGTCTCGCTGCCCGCGGGAGCCACCCCCGCGGACGTGGAGGACCTGGTTGCCCACACCGGCTACTCGCGATTCCCCGTGGCCGACGAGGATGGGGCTATCGTCGGCTACGTGCACCTCAAAGACGTGCTCTACGCCAGCGGGGAGGAACGAGACCAGCCGATCACCCCGTGGCGCATCCGTCGCCTTGAGTCCGTCGCCCGGGAGGACCAGGTCGAGGACGCGCTGCGCCACATGCAGCGCACCGGCGTGCACTGTGCTCTCGTGCGCGAGGGGGGAGAGGTTCTTGGCATCCTCTTCCTGGAGGACATCCTGGAGCTCCTCGTCGGCGAAGTACGTGACGTCTTGCAGCGACCGTGACGAGGTAACGGTCAGCGGGGTACATTAGGGCGAGGCAACAGCGAGACCATGAAGGAGAGGGAACGCGTGGGCGACATCGAGTGTCCGCTGCCGAAGCGATCGCAGCTGCGCGCTGCGCGCTCCCAGGAGACGCGCGGCGAAGAGGAGGCGGAGACCTCCGCGCTGCCGCTTGACCGGGCGGCCAGCGGCGTCGGCGAGGGAGAGTCCGTGGAGGCGGCCGCGTCGGGAAGTGAGCGTGGCGAGGGAGCCACCCCCGCGCTCGGCCAGGCACGCGAGTCCGTGGATCGCGCGGCTGATCGCGTCGAGGACTCCGCTCCGTCCTGTGGCGAGGACGACCCGGGTGCCGCCGAGGACGGGGACGCCTCGTCGCCGCCGCGTCGGCGCGGCAACGTCCACCCCGTTGGCTACCTGCTGCGCGCCCTCCTCGTCGCCGGACTGGCCGGCGCCACCATCGCCGTACCCATGACGGGGCGCGTCGGATCCGACTCCTCGCTGACCGTGCCCGCACGAGCCTTCGGCGCGTCGGTGGGGGGAAGCAGCTGGGCGACCTCCTCGGCGCTGCCCCAGGCCACCCAGCTGGACGCGACCCTCACCGCGAACTCGCGCGCGAGGGCGAAGGCGCCCGTGTCCATCACCGGCTGCGGGATCGGCAACGGCGCGGACGGCAACCGGAAGGTCAAGGTCGTGGCGGACACGATCTACTGGCCCCTCGCCGAGGGCTCCTTCGTCATCACCTCGCCGTTCACGACCCGCATTTCGCCCGTGTCCGGGCAGCTGCTCGCCCACGAGGGCATCGACATGGCCGCGCCCTTGGACACGCCGATCACTGCTGTCTACGGGGGCGTCGTCGAGGAGCTTGCCGAGAACTCCCGTTCGGGCGCGTACGTGCAGATCAAGCACACCAAGTCCGATGGCACGGTCTTCCACTCGGCCTACCTGCACCAGTACATGAACAAAATTACCGTCAAGCTCGGGGACACGGTCACCGCCGGTCAGGTCATCGGAGCGGTCGGCAACAACGGCTGGTCGACGGGCCCTCACCTGCACTTTGAAATCCACGATTCCTCCGACACTCCCATCGACCCGGAGGCGTGGATGAAAGAGAACAAAGCGGTTTACCTCGGACAGGAGTCCTGCTCATGATGCCCGTAACGACGAGACGCGGCCCCATTGTCTTCGCGCACAGGGGAGGAGGGGAGGAAGCCCCCGAGAACACGGTGAGCGCCTTCACCCGCGTCTACGAGGCCGGGATCCGCCACGTCGAGACCGACGCGCATCTGACCGCCGACGGGCACGTCGTCGTCTCCCACGACGACACGGTGGACCGCTGCTACGACGGGACCGGTCGCATCTCGCAGATGACCTGGCGGGACCTGTCCCGGCTGCGCCACCGCGACAGCGGCGAGCAGATGCCGCTGCTCGCCCAGGTCCTCGAGGCGTTCCCCGACATGTACCTCAACATTGACGCCAAGGAACCCGGCGTCGAGGGGCCGCTCCTGGACGTGATCGCCGCCCACGGGGCAGCGAATCGGGTCCTGGTGGCTTCCTTCTCCGAGCCACGCCTGCGCGCCGTGCGCGACCGCGCCGCGTCCGATCCGGCGCGCGCGGTGGCAACATCGCTGGGCACCGAGGCTGTCGTGCGCCTGGTAGGGGCGGCGAAGAGCGCGACTAATCCCGCGTGGTGGCACGTGCCCGGGCCTCGCCAGGGCGCGATCGCCGCCCAGGTTCCCATGCGTCAGGGGCCGGTGCGCGTCGTGGACGAGCGTTTCGTGGCGACGGCCCACACGCTCGGCCTCGCCGTACACGTGTGGACCATCAACACGGTGGCCGACGTGCTGCGCCTCCTCGAGGTCGGCGTCGACGGCATTATCACCGACCGCCCCGTGTTCCTGCGCGACTTCCTGGACGCGCGCGGCCTGTGGACCCAACCCCCGGCGCCGGACGCGGCGGTCACTTTGCCGCGAGACTGACGGCTCGTATTGCTTGCATGGGCGGCCGCGCACCGGCGGGTGCGCGCGTGTGCGTTTGCGGGTCGTGGGATCGATTCTCGGCGTGATGGGCGTGTGCGTTTGCGGGCGCGCCATTGGCGCGCGTTCCCCGGTTTTGACCGCATTGTCGAGCGAAGGATATGCCGGTCTTTTGCTGCTTGCTGCGTCGTGAGGGGAAAGTTGTGTCTCGCTTGGTGAGGAAGCTGGCTTCTCTCCCCGGGCGCGGTGCGCTCGGGGATTTCGCGTATGAGGCGGCGATTCGCCTCGTCCACATGATCGCGAGTCTGCGAGACTCAGCCGCGTGTTGAACGCGGTTGTTGTGTGTGTTTGCGTGCTCCGTTGCCATGTGTACTGACGTTGGTTGTGCGCATGGGTTCGCGCAACGGGGGGGAGCGCGGATGGTGGTTGAATCGGTTTATGTGAAACCGGGACCACCCCTGCCATGGGCTGTGTGTGGCTTGGTGAAACCGGGACCACCCCTGCCTCGGGTAAATCGGCTGAAATGGGCGCTTGTGGTGTAGCGGGGGTGGTCTGGGTTTCATGGGGTGGCAGAACCATGTATGCAGGGGTGGTCTGGGTTTCATGGGGTGGCAGGATGACGTAGTGGGGGCGGTCTAGGTTTCGCGCCAAACCCGGGTGGCGAGGCGACGGTGGCCGAGGCGCCAACAAGGGAGGGATCCAGCCGCCAGCATGGCGTGTGACGCTACCGTCCCTGTGGACGATGCATCGAGAACACCGTGGCCAGGTGGTGCGAGGAACGTGGGACAGCCGGGACCAGCGCCGAAGGTGAGTGAAAGAGGCGTGTACCGAGATAGCCTTGTCTCGAGGGCCCTCATGCGACAAGAGCCGCGCGTGCAAGCGCGGCCGGACGCTTGCGTTCGTCAGGAACGCTGACTCACTCGTCGCCGTTTGAAGTCGGCCGGGGCCTCGTCGAGCCCGTGCGGCGGATGCTATGGTGCAAGTACTCCCATCAGCATGGCCCAGATCGCTGCGCGTGGAGGTGCATCCAGCGTCGGATGGGAGGACATGCGTGCAAGAGCTTTTTCATCGAGGGGCGCGTGGATTTGCGCGTGCATGTGGTCGGTGACGAAGCACTCGAAGTGCGGTCCAGTTCGCCACTGTCGACGACGTAACTGCTCGCGCACGCAGGTCACCACGCTCCAATGCCCCGAGACGCAGTCCCTGGTGAAGCGAGACTCGGCGGGACCGTAGGTCACGAGGTCGTTGAGAACCTCCTGAGCGCCCCCGACGTTCAGCGAGCGAATTGCCGCGAGGAAGTCCGCTGGAATGTACGGTGGACCGTCGTGGATCGTTGGGCCGGCGTGTAGCAGGGTGGCAAAAGCCAGGATATGAGGGACCTCGCAGGAATCGACCTGGCTGAAGTGCACGCCATCCACGTCGGAGCGCATGATGACGGAGCGAGGCTCCGTCGGCCAGATCCTCCAGTCGCGCACGGCACCCGGCATGGAAGGGGACACGACGCGGATGACGATTCGGGTGCGTGCTGCGCGCACGGGTTCGAGGATTCGAGCGGCGTCGCCGGACAGGCCGTTGGTGCTGGCCAGCTCGAGCGTTACCAGTCCGCTGGCGAGGGCAGCGCTTGAGATGCGGCTAGCCTTTTCATCGCTGGAGATCATGTCGAGGAGCGCGTCGGCCTGCTCGACGGTGACGACGAGCTGATCCGCTGAGGATGCTTCGGCTGCACGGTTACTCACGGTGTTACCTCCAGTGTCTGGGCCATGGTGATGAAATCGTCGATGACCGCCGGGAAGTCAGTGCTGGGGCACGTACACGTCGCGGTCCACAGGAAACGCTGCGGCGGTTGCTGCGTCGTGGGCGCAGTGCGTGTGATCCACGTGTGCTGGCTGAGTGTCAGAGAGACATTTTCGAGAATGTACACGCCAGTGCGCCAGCGGGCGCCCTCGGGGAGCACTGGCCACGCGAAGTCGTAAATAAGGTGGAATCCAGGCAACGCTTCCTCCACCTGCCTGACGCTGTCCGCGTAGACTTCGTCGTCGCTCGCGTCGGTGCTGAGCGCTCCGCCGGTGACCACGAAGGTCGGAACGTTTCCCTCATCTTTCGTCTTAGCGATGGCGACGAGACGGACGCTGGGATCATCTGCCAAGGGGCTGAGCTGTGCGTATTCCTCAGGGGTCAGGAATCTCCATCCCGAGGAAAGGGTCATTGTTACCTGTTCGTTCACCAGAATTCCTTCCTGCCAGCATGTTTCTCGTACGCCTCCCGATCGATGCCGCCATCGTCGTCTAAGAGCCCATGGCGCTTGGCGTACTGCCAATCGGCGTAGACCCACCGGGGAAACTTGATGGGCAGAAGGCCAATGAGAATGACCAGAAGAAGTAGCATCATAAGGCATGCAAGCCCAGATATTAGCCAGCCGGGTGCTTGCTTCTCAACGAGAACAGAAAGTAGATAGATGAAACAAATTGATGATAGAGCCGGAGAACCGATAGCTGCCCAGTTCTTGCTGATGCGACCTTGTCCGTTCATACGACGCCATAGCGCGGCGGCCTTGTTGTCGGTGAACATTTCAGCATACCAAGTGACAACGCCAAGAACACCAATAAACAAAGCGCATAGTATGCCAAATAGTTGTTCTCTCATGCGAGGTTCTCTCCCATGCTCGTTGCGATACGATCTACACCCTGTTCGTTTATCGCATCACCAACATATTCTCCAAAATAGTGGCCCGCCACCCCGCCGATAACACCGCCGACAAGGCCAATAACACCTGCCTGAGGGTTATCGTGGCCGTTCATCACCATAGATCCCTTTTGTTGGCGTGGTGACGGGCCCACGCTTCCCGATCGATGTTGCCATCGTCGTCTAAGAGCCCATGGCGCTTGGCGTACTGCCAATCGGCGTAGACCCACCGGGGAAACTTGATGGGCAGAAGGCCAATGAGGAAGAAAGATAGAAATACTAGGATTGAAATGGCGGCAATGCGCGACAAAATCCCCGGTAGTTGAAAATAATTGATCAATCCTAGGATGCCGCCGAGAAGAAAAATGCATGCAAATGCGGGTGCTCCGATAGCAGCATAATTTCTACTGATTCTTCCTTTGCCGTTCATTCGGCGCCACAGGTTCGCAGCCTTTGAGTCTGTGAACATCTCGGCGTACCACACCGCCGCTCCGAAGAATCCCATTCCGATTCCGATAATAGCCAGTGTAATGTTCTCGTTCATGCAATTGTCCATTGTTAATTGAGTGTCGCGTTATTGATTGCGTCACCTGTCATTTCGCCAAAGTAATGGCCGGCCACCCCGCCGATGACGCCGCCGACTAGGCCGCCGACGACCGCGCCAACGGGGGCGAAAGGCCCCGAGACAGCAGCGCCGATGGCGGCACCGCCTTTGGCTCCTAGCCAGGCGCCTGCCCAGGTAGCTCCCCCTGTCACAGTGCCTTTCACGCCCGCTCGTGCTACCTTGTGGCCCTCGCTCCATTCGGGGTGCTGCTCGGTATCGATTTGGTACGTGTCGTAGGCGGTGATGCCGCCGTCGACGACCGCCCCCGCCACGCCGGCAACCTTTCCGGCCTTTCCCAAGACCGGGGCTATCGTTCGTGTTCCAACGGGTTCCGTTACCTGTGTTCCTGTCGGTATGAACTTCCAGTTCGATAGGTCGCCCTTGGCGAAAAATTCTGCAGGCGGCTGGTAGACTCCCTTGTTGAACTGAATCGTGGCCGCGGATGCAGTCTGACCGAGAAGATCGGTGGCTCCCATTGTGTAGGGAAGTAAATTGGCACATGGGTGCTCATCGTCCAAAACGAACTGGCTTTTGAGTCCGTTGAAAACGGGTTCAATCCATTGCTCATAGGTGTCCACTTTGAGACTGTCTAACGCAAGTGAAAACACGTGCTCGGCACGTTCATAATTCAACCGCTGGACCTCAGCTTGCGCTTGCAGCTCATTAAAACTATGGACAAGGTCATCGTCCGACTCATCGAATAGGGTCACTGTGTCGCCTTCGACGATCAGACCACAGTCTTGGGCTTTCTGCGCGATTCCCTTGTACTCCTCACGTACTGACTTCATCGACCAGGCGAGTTCGGATACAGCGTTCGTGAGTGCTTTCAGATCGTTGGAGATTTCTTCACACACGGCCGATGCGATTTGTAAATCGTGCTGACATGGGTCGACAAGAAGTGCCTCCTGCTGGCCGACAATGGAGGAAGCGCGCACTGTATCTCCGTCTGCGGTATGCAATGCGCCGGAAGCTTGTTCGCATTGATCCTTGAACGTGAAGAGATTGTCGACGTTAATCGGGAAAGGCATGGAAAACCATGCTCCGTGTTGGCGTGTATCTTCATCGGTACTCATCGTGGCCCCCTGGCGCGCAGATACTCTCCTGTTGACTGAAGACTGGCAGCTTCCTGATTATCGGTGGTTGCAAAATTCTCGGATGCTGCGGTCAGTCCGCGAGCGATAGAAAAAGAACAAAAAGATGCCTTCTGTATAACACGATTGATCCTCTCGATCTTCGCTGTCAGATCCGCCTCATTACTCCCAGCGCCACTAGGTGCTTCGAGAGTCTCAGAGGCGACGCTCTCGCTCGAGTACTCCAGGATGTTGATGGCACGTGACACCGCGGTCGCGTCCCATACGATTCCACCGGACAACTGTCTCCCCTTACGACTCGGTCAGCAGTAACAGATGAGGATAGCCCTCCGTCAAAGTGATCGTCAAGTCCTCATTGAAGAGATTAGGTTCCTCTAGAACCTTAAAAGTTCAGCAAAAAACGGGGGCGGAGCCGCCTGGCTCCGCCCCCTCGATGCAGTTGTCAGGACCGCTGACTCACTCGTCTACTCACGGTGTCACCTCCAGTGTCTGGGCCATGGTGATGAAATCGTCGATGAACGCCGGGAAGTTAGTGCTGGGGCACGTACACGGTTCTGTCCACAGGGGACGGCGCGGCGAGCCTGGTCCGGCGTGCGGGGCGCGCGTGATCCACGTGAGTTGAGTGAGCGTCAGCGACGCATTGTCGAGGATGTAGACGCCGGTCCGCCATCGGGCGCCTTTCGGGGTGAGCGGCCAGGCGAAGTCATCAATGAGGTGGAATCCGGGCAGTGCATCCTGTACTTGCTGGATGCTGTCCGCGTAGATCTCATCCTCGCTCGCGTTGGTTCTCAGTTCGCCTCCGGTGATGACAAAGGTTGG
>ERZ772945.2342-NODE-2342-length-11706-cov-4.639602_pt1 | contig 11706 bp, 11 predicted proteins | sample MGYA00511681_ERZ772945 | MGnify/ENA primary metagenome ERZ772945 (study PRJEB29015, sample SAMEA2737943) | human oral metagenome | biome: human oral; feature: human-associated habitat; material: dental | place: China | collected 2143 ... | reverse complement strand
GCATCCTGCTTCAAGGCATGGAGATCCGCGTGGGCATCATGACGGCGTTTATCGGCACGCCGTACTTCCTCTATCTGCTGCGCCGCCATATGAAGCTGTCCTCTTGATTGTTCCGCTGCAGCCTTGTCCGTGCGGGGGCGGAACCATGCGGCAATTACGCTTGCAACCTGCCGGTCATGTGCTGACGGTATTTGCACGCTGCCGATACATAAGATATAATAAAACAGGGTCTATAGAAAATGCATAGGAGGGGAAAATGGAAGTCAATGCCAATCTTGCACAGGACGTGTTCAAGGATGCAGGGGAGAGCGTCCTTTTTGTCATGCTCTCGCTCAAGCGCGAGGACAAGGGGAAGGAGCAGGAAATCATCGCCGACATGGCGGATCGGATCGGAGCTATCCAGCGCTCGATGCAGATTCGCGTGGCGCCGGAGAAGGTGAATCTTTCGTTTGGATTCAGCAATCGCGCCTGGGGATACCTCTTTCCTAAGGCGAACAAGCCGAAGGAGCTAGAGGATTTCAAGGGGGTGAACGGGGAGCATCACGTTGCGCCCGCGACGCCAGCCGATCTGTTCCTCCACGTGCGCGCCGCGCAGGCTGCGACGACCTACCTCGTCGTCGATCAGATCATGGGATTCCTGCGCCCCATCGTGAACGTCGTGGACGAGACGCACGGCTTTCACTATCTGGAAGGGCGTGCGATCATTGACTTCATCGACGGCACGGAAAACCCCGTGGGCGAAGAGGCGAAGGAATGGGCCATCATCGGGGAGGAGGATCCGGAGTTCATCAACGGCTCCTATGCGTTCGCGCAGAAGTACGTCCATGACCTCGATGCGTGGCGTGCGCTTCCGACCGAGATGCAGGAAGCCTACATCGGGCGCAAGAAATACAGTGACCTCGAGCTGCCTGACGAGGAAAAAGACCCGCGTGCACATAACCGAATCGCGCAGGACAATCGCGATGGGGAGGAGCACAAGATCGTGCGGATGAACGTCGTCTTCGCAAACCCTGGCGAGGGCGAACGCGGCACCTATTTCATCGGGTATGCGCGACATTGGGATGTGACGCGCCAGATGGTCACCAACATGTTCACGCAGGACGACCGCCTGCTCGAATATTCGACTGCGCAGAAAGGACAGCTTTTCTTCATTCCGTCGAAGGACACACTGGGGCGCATCGCCGAGGGCGAATGGTTCGCCTGAGCGATACCCATCATAGGAGGGGAGCCATGCTGCAAAGCGAGAGAGTTGCGCGTGCCATTGAGGCAGTGAAGGATTGCTGCGGGCATTGCGCGACCTGCTCATCGGACTGCCCCGTGTTCGTCGCACGGCGTGCGCTTGAAGGGCTTGCGTACGACTTGCAGAAATACGAGGAAGAGCAGACGCGCGCCAAGAAGTAGTGGCGTAGAAAAAACAATCCTTGGAATAAAAACGAGGTCTTGCCGATGCCTGCGGCAAGACCTCGCTATTTTTGATTTACTTGAAGAGATTGGATAGCATGCGGCTGAGAAGCTCTTTCTTAGTATGCGAGGAGAACTCGCGCACGGTATCCACGTCCTCCATGGACGTATCGATCAAATCGTCCTTGACGGGCAGCCATTCTTCGGAGTAGAGCGGGCGGTCGAAGACGAGGTGTGCGACTTCATCGTGCACGGTATCGGTGCCCGCTTCACCGCGCTCGCCGGTCAGGAAGGAGGCGAGGAGACCGCCGACGGCGCGGAGCTCGTCCTCTTTCATGCCGCGCATGGTCGGCATCATCGAGGAAAGGCGGAGCGCATCGGTCGGCTTGGGGAGCGTCAGGATGAGGTCGGGCTTTACGAGAAAACCTGCCTTGCGCAGGAGACGTTTGAGCGCAGATCCTTCCATCCCATTGGAACGCACCATGATGAGATGCGTGTCCGTGCCGCCGAAGAGGATCTCGGCGCCGCCGGCACGCAGGCCTTCTTCAAGCGCTTTCGCGTTCTTTAGGACCTGCGTCTCGTAGGTGATGAAGCGGCTTGTCGCCGCTTCCTTGAGCGCAAAGGCGAGCGCGGCGAACGTGTTCCAGCGAATGCTCGCATGTGCCGTGCGCTCGAGGGTCTCGTGCAGGCTGGCACTGTGTTTTTTTTGCGTCAGGATGAGCGCGCTCTGCGGCCCGTGCAAAGCGTCGTGGGCGGAACAGGTGACGACGTCTGCGCAGGGCACGGGGGATGCGATCGCCTTTGCCGCGATGAGTCCAGCGAGATGTCCCATGTCGACCCAAAACAGCGCGCCCGCATCGTGCGAAGCCTTCGCGAGGCGTTCGTAGTCGACCTCGCGCGGGTAGCTGACGGGGGAGAAGATGAGGAGCTTGGGGCGGAACTCCTTCGCCTTTTTTGCGATGGCATCGTAGTCCAGTTCATGCGTTTCGGGATCGATGCTGTAGTTTTCAAACTGGTAGGCGAGTCGGTCACCATCGCAGTATTCCCGCTTGCGCAGGTGGAAGGAGAGGATGGGATCGCCGCGCTTGAGAAAGGTGAGGAGCACCATGCGCGAGGCAACCTGCACGGAGGCAAGGCGCACGATGGCTTCGTCCGCACCGAAGAGTGAGGCGGCGCGGTCGGCGGCGAGCATCTCAAGGGCATCGTGCTTCTGCGCGTCATGGTAGTCGAGGTGCAGATTGCTCAGCGAGCTGCCGAGGAGGTAGGTCACGAGCGGTGAGGCGTTGTCCTGCGGCAGGAGCGAGAGCGAGTATCGCTGCTTTCGAAACTCGCTGCGAAATATGGAGAAGAGTTCGGCGTCGAGCGCCTCGATGTTTTGTATGATACGATCACGATTCAAGGGAAAGCCACCTTTCTATAGCGTATAGTTCAGCGTATGTTTCTCAGGGATAGAACGGCCATACGATCGGGATGACGATGAGGCAGACGATGAAGGAGACGATGACGAGCGGCAGGCCGACCTTTACGTAGTCCATGAAGCGGAAGCGGCCGGGACCCAGTATGAGCGTATTCGGCGGAGTTGCGACCGGCGTCGTAAAGGCGCATGATGCGGCGATGCCGATCGTCATGAGCACGGGGAAGGGCGAGGCACCGATCGAATTCGCGATCGAGATGCCGATCGGGGCGAGGAGCGCGGCAGCCGCTGTGTTCGACATGAACTGCGTGAGACCGCAGGAGAGGATGAACATCGCGGCGAGAATCATCATGGGGGAGGGATCGTTTCCAATGAAGGCGACGACGTAGTCGGCGATGAGCTTGCCTGCGCCGCTCTTGTCCATCGCGCTCGCGAGCGGGAGCATGCCTGCAAAGAGGAAGATCGTGACCCAGTCGATGCCCGCATAGGCTTGCTTTTCGGTGAGGCAGCCCGTGAGGACGCAGGCGAGCGCACCGATGATTGCCGTGATCTGCATGGGCACGCCGATCGTGTCTTCGAGCACCATGGCGAGCACGACGGCGATGAGGATGACGGCGCAGATTGCCATCTTGCGCGTGCTGTGAGCTGCGTCGGATTCCTGTCCAGTCGTATTCGTTACATCTGCTTTGCGATGCGGACAGAGCCGCGATCCGATTGTCACCATATAGAGGATGCCGACGATCGTGAGGGGGATGCCGATGTAGGCAAACTCAAAGAAGCCGAACGGCGTGAGCCCGGTTGCCTGCAGCGTCGCGCTCATGAGGATGTTCGGCGGCGTGCCGATCATCGTGATCGTGCCGCCGACATTGGCGGCGACGGCGAGCGACATGAGCGGGAAGGAGACCGGGATATCCGCCGCGACGCAGATTTGGACGATGACGGGCAGCAGGCAGGCGACCGTCGCCGTATTCGACGAGACGGAGGAGAGGACTGCCGTGATGATCATGAGCGAGACCATGAGGCGCTTTTCGCTCGTGCCCGCGCGCTTTACGACGGTGACGCCGATCTTCTGCGCAAGCCCCGTTTGAAACATGGCAGCGCCGATGACGAACATGCCCGCAAAGAGCACGACGGTTGAGTTGGAGAGTCCGGAGAAGACTTCCTTCGGTGTGAGTACGCCGAGGAGTCCGAGCGAGATGGCGGCGCCCATCGCCGTGACGGCGAGCGGGATGACCTCGGTTGCGAAGAGAATGCTCGAAACGCCGAGCACGATGAGCGTCAAAACGGCAGAATCCATGGGTATCAGTCCTTTCTTCTTACATATACAACCCGCCCTATATTATACACTGCAAATTTCATTCTGAAAAGCAGAATCGCGCGTTTTTTTTTACTTTTCTGAGAAAAAATATTATAAGATTTTCATGGTATTTTGTACAAGGGGTGTTAGACTATGAGCATACGAATCGCGGCAAAGGGGAGGAAGGAAATATGGTTTTGCTCATCGTGTTCGCTGCGCTTTCGACGCTCATCGCAGGGACGCTGTTTTCCCTGCGCTACCTCGCGGCGGGACGCTTCCTGCGCCGCCTGCGCATCGCGACCGTGGCATTTGATGTGCTGGCACTCGGCTGGTTCGTCGTGAGCGCGATGCGCTTTCATCGCATCGGCGGTCCCTCCGCCGTCGCACGCGCCATCGTGATCGTGTTCGTCGCGCAGCTTTTCCTCATGGCATTCCTGCTCATCGCTGCGCTTGTACGCGGCGCGTGGCGACATATGATGGCAGTGCCGGCGGACGCAGGCAGGCGGCGCATGCTCGCGCGCTGCGCCGTCTATCCCGTCCTTGCAGCAGGCGTCGGGCTGTACGGCGGGCTCGTTGAGAGCAAGGCGACGGTCGATCGCTTTTTTACGATTCCCGTAGATGGGCTTGCGGCAGAGGACGCAGTCATGATCGCGCAGATCAGTGACGTGCATCTCGGCAATTTCTTCTCGCCTGCCGATCTTGAAACGCTGCTGACGCGCATCGCCGGGCACGAAAAAAAGCCCGACCTCCTTGCGGTGACGGGCGATCTTTTCGATGATGAGGAAATGAATCCCGAAGCGGTGCGCGTGCTCGGCGCACACGCAAGCGACTTTCCTGACGGCATCTGGTACGTTCTTGGCAACCACGAGCATTTCCGCGGTGCGCCGAAGATCCTATCGATGCTCAAAGCGACGCAGGTACACGTGCTCGTCAATGCGGCGGAGCGGGTCGCGGGACGCGCCCTGTGGATTGCGGGAACCGACTATCCAATGGATCGGCCGCACTTCGCGCAGCAGAAACGGGCGTATGCGGAAAAGGCGCTCGGCGCGGTTCCGAAAGGCGTGCCGGCAGTCCTGCTCGCGCACCATCCCGAGTTCATCGACGATGCGGCAAAGCGGAACATCGCGCTGACGCTTACGGGACACACGCACGGCAGTCAGTTCGGCCTGTTCGGCATGCCGCTTTTCCCCGTGTTCAAGTACACGCGCGGCATGGTGCGTATCGGCGGCAGCTACGGCTACGTGCACACGGGCAATGGGAGCTGGTTCCCGTTTCGCTTCGGCTGCCCGCCGGAGATCGCTTACTTTGCGCTCGTGCCGAAGGACGCGTGATTAATTCGGGCTGCCGAGCAGGACGAGGCGAAGGCCGAGTGCGAACATGGCAAGCGAGAGCAGGGCCAGGATGACCTTGCTCTTGGTCTTCTTGGAGATCTTCGCACCGATCTGCGCGCCGATTGCCGCGCCGACGGAAATCGCGATTGCGGGAACCCATACGATATGATCGAGCAGGAAGTGGCTGATGACGCCGAATGCCGACGAACACGCGAGCACGAAGTGGCTCGTCGCCGTCGCGACGTGAACGGGGAATCCGAGCAGGTAGATCATGAGCGGCACGTGAATGACGCCGCCGCCGATGCCGAAGATGCTGGAGATGAACCCGACGCCGAAGCTCGCGATGATGCCGAGCGCGCGGCTGTACCGGAATCCCTGTGGGATCTCCGTGAGCTCCACAGACGGGCGATGCGTCGCGTTCCAATACATGACGCACGCCATGAAGAGCAGGAAGAGGCCGTAGTAGAAATCGAGCTTTTCCATGTTGAACTTGTCGACGATGGACGAGCCGAGCCATGCGCCAGGCAGCGTGGCGAGCGCAAAAGGAACGGCGGCATGGAAGAAGACGCGCTTCTGGCGGATGTAGGCGAGCGTGCCAGATGCCGCATTGGCGAATACGACGACGAGCGACGTGCCCGTGATCTGCGCGGCGCTGTGGAAGAATGGGTAGACGCCGCCATCGGAGAGCAGCAGGATAAAAATCGGCACGCAGATGAGACCGCCGCCGATGCCGACGAGCGTGCCGAACGTGCCGACGAAGAGCCCGAGGAGCAGGAATAAAACGATGTCCATGGGGGAAGCCTTCTTTCTTTTGTCTTGCTGATGGATTGGGATCATTATAACATAAATTCGGAACATGTGAATAAAATAACCTAGACAATTTATTCATATTATGATATTATAATTAAGTAATTTTCAGTAAATTACAAAAGAAAGGAGGGCAGGAACGGTGGGAAGACCCATTTTCGGCATTATTGAATGAGGTGATTGATTATGGTTACATTCTTAGGGGCGCTTGCGACACTCATCATCGGCTATTTCGTCTACGGCAAGATCGTCGAGCATGTCTTTGGCCCGACGGACAAGCCGACCCCCGCACTCGTCCACAACGACGGCGTTGACTACATACCGCTGCCGACGTGGAAGGTCTTCATGATCCAGCTCTTGAATATCGCAGGGCTCGGACCGATCTTCGGTGCGCTCGGCGGCGCGCTTTGGGGGCCGTCGGTCTACTTTTGGATCGTCTTCGGTACGATTTTCGCCGGCGGCGTGCACGATTACCTTTCGGGCATGATCTCGCTGCGCGAGGACGGCAAGAGCATCTCGGAGGTCGTCGGGCATCACATGGGACCGGTCATGCTTTTTGTCATGCGTATTTTCTCGGTCGTCCTGCTCGTGCTCGTCGGCACGGTCTTCATGACGGGCCCGGCAGGCCTCATCGCAAAGCTCACGGGCATTGCGGTCACGATCGTCCTTCCGTGCGTGCTCATCTACTACTTCCTCGCGACATTGCTCCCGATCGACACGATCATTGCGCGGTTCTATCCAATCTTCGGCGTCTGCCTCATCGTCATGGCACTCGGCATCATGGGCGGCATGCTCTTTGGCGTCGGCGGCCATACGATGCCGGATATGCAGCTTGCCAACCTGCATCCGAAAGGGGATGCGATGCCGATTTGGCCGCTGATGTTCATCACGGTCGCCTGCGGCGCGGTCTCCGGCTTCCATTCGACACAGTCGCCGATCATGGCGCGCTGCCTGAAGGATGAACGCCTTGGCCGGCCGGTCTTCTACGGCGCAATGGTCTCAGAAGGCATCATCGCCCTCATCTGGGCGGCAGCCGGTGTGACGTTCTACGATGGCACGGGCGGGCTTGGCGCTGCACTCGCAGCCGGCGGTCCCGGTACCGTCGTCTACGATATCTGCGTCGGCTTCATGGGCGGCTCGGGCAGTCTCACGGGCTACATCGGCGCGACGCTCGCGATGCTCGGCGTCATCGCCTGCCCGATCACGTCGGGCGATACGGCATTCCGCAGCGCGCGCCTGACGCTCGCCGACTGGCTCGGCGTCGAGCAGAAGCAGAGCATGAAGCGGCTGATGTTCGCCGTCCCGCTTCTCGCCATCGGCGGCATCCTTTCGCAGATGGACTTCAACATCGTTTGGCGTTACTTCTCGTGGACGAACCAGACGCTCGCGATGATCGTCCTTTGGACGGGCGCGGTCTATCTCTACCGTACGAAGAAAGACAGCCTCGCTTATATCATTCCTGCCGTTCCCGCGGTATTCATGTCGGCTGTCACGTCGACGTACATCCTGCAGGCTCCGGAAGGATTCAAGCTCGCGACGAGCATCACGTACCCCGCCGGCATCGTATTCGCGATCCTCTGCCTGATCCTCTTCGCACGCAGTACGGTGCTGAAAAAGGCATAAGCTTTGATTCTTGCGTATCCATCGCATTCATTCGAAAAGGCTCTTCTGCGCGGAGAGCCTTTTTGATATGGTTTTTGCTTTTCCTGCCGTCGTGATTGGGTTTCGTGCGATTTGGGATTTAGAAGGTATTTTTTCATTTTTCGCGAAATACATATACGACATAGGATGAATGAATCAAACGGAAAAGGGGGTGGCATGATGTCTGCTTTTTTGCATGACGATTTTCTGCTCGATACGGAACTCGCACAGCGTCTCTACCATGTGTACGCAGAAAATCTGCCCATCATCGATTATCACACGCATCTCGCTGCGCGCGATCTCGCCGAGAACCGCCGCGATCCAAATCCTGCCGCAGTCTTTTGCGATACGCCGTTTTCACAGCGGACGATGCGGGCGGCAGGCGTGCCTGAGGAAATCATCGCGGGACGCATCGGGACGCCGCGTGAGCGTTTTGATCACTTTGCAGCCGTGCTCGTACAGGCGGCGGGAAGCCCGCTCTATCTTTGGACGCACCTCGTCCTGCGTCGCTGCTTCGACTGCGATCTCGTGCTCTCGCCCAAGACGGCGGGTTCCGTATGGGCGCACTGCAGGGAGCGGCTCGCCGCACCGCGCTTTGGCATGGAAGAGATCCTGCAGCGCGGCAGGGTGGAGCTCGTCTGCACGAACGACGACGCGGCAGACGAGCTGAACTATCATAAAGCCCTGCGCGAGACGCATGCGGGAGAGGAGGCGGGAGGGCTTGTCGTCCTGCCGACGCTCCATCTCGGTGCGTCGCTTGCAATCGGACATCCCGATTGGGGCAATTACATACGCTATCAGATCGGGCAGTTGGCAGATGTCGACATCACGACGATGCGCGATCTGCGCGAGGCATTGGAAAAGCGGTTCGACGCATTCGCAGCGCTCGGCTGCCGCACAGCCGATCTGCCGCTTTCCACCATTTGCTGGCGTGAGGCGGCGGAGTACGAGCTCGACGATATCGTCGGGCGCCTCGTGAACGGGCGCGGTGCGCCGGGCCATGAGGAGATCGCGAAGTGCCAGACGGCGATCCTGAAGTTCGCAGGAGAGATGTGCGCGGCGCGCGGCTGGATCATGCAGATCCATATGGGCGTACTGCGCGGGCAGAACCGCACGATGGCGGCGCGGCTCGGACGGGATGCAGGCTTTGACTCCATCAGCGCGGTGACGGATGGGAGCGGGCTCGCTGCCCTTCTGGACAATCTGACGCACAGGGGAGTGCTGCCGCGCATGGTCGTCAGCTCGATGAATCCCGCTGCGCAGGTTGTCATCGGCTCCGTGCTCGGCGCATTTCAAAGCGGGGGGGCAGCCGGTGCCGGGAAGCTGCAGCAGGGGCTTTCATGGGTTGCAGCCCAGACGCGAGGCGGGCTTTTCGCGCAGCTCACAGAGCTTGCGTCGCTCGGCGTCTTGGGCAGGACGATCGCACCCGCGAGTGAGGCGATAAGTGCCTTTTCATGGACGCGTCACGAGCAGTATCGCCGCGTCCTCTGCACATTCCTTGCACATCTCGTCGACCTTGGCGTCTGCCCGGAGGATGAGGAGGCGCTCGGCCATATCGTCCAGGACGTGTGCTACCACAACGTGCAGCAGTATTTTTTAGGCAAGGAGTAAAGCATGGCAGAGGAAAAGAAAGGCGTCGAGACGAACACGAAGGCACTGCAGTTTCAGGAATTCCTGATGGAAAACGAGATTGATGTATTCAGTACGGAGTCGACGGATGATGCGCGTCAGACCGTCATCTTCCGTTCGCGCATCGAAGCGTGTGGGCAGATTCTCCCGATGGCCATTTTCATCGATACGAGCATTTTCACGATCATTCGGACGCAGATCATCGCGGCACTGCCTGCGGACAGGCAGCCGCGCATCAAGGCGTATCTCAATGAGCTCAACCTGCGGTTCAAGATCTTTAAGTACTACATGCGCGACGACGGCACGGTATTTTTGGAAGTCTGCCTGCCGTTTGTCGATGAGACATTCGACAGCAAGATGGTGCAGCTCATCCTTAGCGTCATCGTCCAGCACCTCGAAGATACCTATGAGGAAATCATGGGACACGTTTGGGGAGGAGAGGGGGAAAGAGCGGATTGAAACGCACATAAAACGTTCTATGCTGTGTGTATCAGGAGGAGGGCTTGCCATGAGCTTGAACGCCACTATAACGGTCAAGAAGCTGCGCTGCAAAGGCTGCGGCATCTGCGTCGCATTCTGCCCGAAGCATGTTCTTGCAGTCGACGCCCTGAGCAAGGTGTTCATTCGCGACGCAGATGCGTGTATCGGCTGCGGGCAATGCGAGCTGCGCTGCCCCGACTACGCGATATTCGCGGACAAGGTGAAGGGGGCGGCAGTATGATGAAGGCAAGGCTGATGCAGGGAAACGAGGCGTGTGCCGAGGGCGCGCTTGCGGCAGGCGTCAATTTCTTCGCCGGCTACCCGATCACGCCGTCTACGGAGATCGCCGAGACGATGGCGCGCCTTTTGCCGAAGCGCGGCGGCACGTTCGTCCAGATGGAGGACGAGATCGCGAGCATGGGAGCCATACTCGGCGCCTCGCTTGCAGGCGCAAAGGTCATGGATGCGACGAGCGGACCGGGCTTCTCGCTCAAGCAGGAGCTCATCGGCTACGCGGCGTGCGCGGAGATCCCGTGCGTGATCGCGCTCGTGCAGCGCGTCGGCCCCTCGACCGGGCAGCCGACGGCGCCTTCGCAGGGCGATGTCATGCAGACGCGGTGGGGGACGCACGGCGATCATTCGATCCTCGTGCTTTCGCCGTGGAGCGTTCGCGAGACGTTCGACGCGTCCGTCTTGGCGGTGAACTACGCGGAGCGATTCCGCATGCCGGTCATCCTGCTTCTCGACGAGATCATCGGGCATCTGCGCGAGCGCGTCGTGCTCCCTGAGCACGTGGAGACTTATCCGCGCCGCAAGCCGAAGAAGACGCGCGCGGAAGGCTATCAGCCGTTCGCGCCGGATGACGATCTCGTGCCAAACGTCGCGGACTTCGGCACGGGCTATCACATCCACGTGACGGGACTCATCCACGACGAGACGGGCTTCCCATCGGGCAGCCCTGCGGTGACGGCGGAAGCGATCCGCCGCATGCAGGAAAAAATTGCCCGCGCAGGCGAGGGAATCGTGCATACGGAAGCGTCTTTCATGGAGGACGCCAAGTGGGCCGTCGTCGCGTTCGGCGGCACGGCGCGGACGGCTTACGAGGCGGTGCGCACGATGCGCAGGCGCGGCGAGAAGGTCGGGCTTTTGCGCCTCATGACGATCTGGCCGTTTGCGGACACAGTGATCGCGCGTCTCGCGAAACAGGTGCGCGGCATTTTGGTCGCGGAACTCAGCTACGGGCAGATCGTCCACGAAGTGCGGCGCGCGGCGGCAGGCGCATGTCCCGTTGCGCTCTGTGCGAAGTACAATATGAAGGCGTTTGAGCCGGCGGAAATCGTAGCGGGCATCGAGAAGCTGATGGGAGGCGATGTGAAATGAGTGCAGAGCAGACAGCAGAGCGGAGCTTCGAGCGGTATTTCCGCGCGAATCGCCTTCCGCATCTTTGGTGCCCCGGCTGCGGCAACGGCATTGCGATGAAGGCGATCGTGCAGGCGATCGAAAAGAAAGGGCTTTCGCAGGACGATACGGTCATCGTCTCGGGCATCGGCTGCTCATCGCGTGCGTCTGGCTACATGGACTTCGATACGCTCCATACGGCGCATGGCCGCGCCATCCCATTCGCGACGGGCATCAAGCTCGCAAATCCCAAGCTGAACGTCGTCGTCATCACGGGCGACGGCGACTGCACGGCCATCGGCGGCAAT
>ERZ772945.2341-NODE-2341-length-11707-cov-11.484809_pt1 | contig 11707 bp, 9 predicted proteins | sample MGYA00511681_ERZ772945 | MGnify/ENA primary metagenome ERZ772945 (study PRJEB29015, sample SAMEA2737943) | human oral metagenome | biome: human oral; feature: human-associated habitat; material: dental | place: China | collected 2143 ... | reverse complement strand
TTAATCAAGAAAGTTATGAGAAAAGAACAAACTAAGAGGGATTATTCTGCACCTCATTGCATGATAATCCAAGTAAGCGAAACCACTAATTTGATGGACACGTCTTTCCCAAGCCAACACCGGCCGGCACATCATGGCGGTACCATTTCGAGTGCAAAGGCTTCAATGTCATGGGATGAAGACGAGGACGAAGAGAACCCATCATGGGACGACTAACAGCGAGTAATTAACAAAACGAACAAAGTAAAGATGAAGCAAACAATGAAACAACATTCATTCATATCACGACTAAAGTCTTTGGCTGTTGTGTTTGGCATGGCCTTGACTTTTGCATCCTGTGCTAATGAGGATGTGCCCCAGAACCCAACAGACCCCAATAAGGATAACGACAAGAACCTTACAACTTTCATGGCCGGTGGCGAGACGCGTACTTCGCTGGATTATAGTGGTGACTTCCATTGGGAGGATGGCGACTATATCTACGTAAAAGACGACGACGGCGTATTGCAGAAGAGCACGAACGCACCGACGAGCAAGGTGGCTGCATTTAAATATAAAGTTCCAGGCAAGTTTAAGGCAAGTAGCAGTTATAAGGTTTATTACTTGGGCAAGAACAGCGATGGTACTTCTGTAAGTATCTCAACCGCCCAGAGCCAGACAGCTCCAGACAATACTGAACACTTCGGCACCGCTGGCGATTACGGCACCGCTACTGCAACAGGAACCTTAGGAGGAGGCTCTTTTAGCTTCGAGTTAGAGCATCAGCCAGCTTACTTAGTTTTCCAGCCTTACATAAATAACACTGTCTTAAAAGACTGTTACATAACTAAGGTAGAGGTAAGCTCCGACAACGATATAGCGGAGAAATACACTGTCAACGCAACAACGGGTGCTTTAGATGCTTCCACAGTAACAAACGGAGACAAGATAGTCTTAACCACAAGCGGTAGCAGTAGCAATCCAAACGGCTTCCCACTGACTAACAGCGTAGCCAGCGTAACAACTAACGGCGCTTACATGGTGATTAAGCCAGGAACTCATACCTTAAAGGTACGTTATTGGGTGAAGGACGTGGCTACCAATGTAGAGGGTACTATTACGAAGACTCTTCCTGCCACAGCTTACGATTCCAACACGTACTACGACATGACTGCTAACCTCAACGTGAAGAATTACGATGGTGACCATTATTACATGTGGGATGCCCAGGAGCAATATTGGAAGGGGCACGAATGGAATCACGGTGGCAGCCAGCCAACTCTAAGTTTTGGTCTTCCAGGTGCAACAACTTCCAACGATTATGCCCAGAGTAACACAGACGCTCGTTGGTACAACGGAAGTTACCCAGGTTGGTACATAAGCAATCCCGCCACTCACACATCATGTAAAGATCTTCCAAACGCTAACGAGCTGTCTTGGTATGCAATGTACGGTGATCCACGTTGGGATGCAGATAAGTTATGGACAACTATGGGTCATTTATATAAAGGCGGCATGTGGGTTAAGAAGAAGTCTGTGCTGCAAGCCGAGCATAATTACGACACCGAGAAATCTGCCGACGGTACAACCGACCTGCGTACAACGTTCAAGGACTACAAAAACACCAGCAGCAGTATCAATTCTGGCCTTCCTTCCGCTGCCGATGCAAACAAATACTTCTACCTGCCCGCCTTGGGTGACTACATCGCTGATTATCTGGAAGGAGTTGGCACCACTGGCTTCTATTGGTCGTCAAGTGCTTACCCCTTATGGGGCCCCCTCGCCGCGTACCGTCTGAGCTTCCAAAAAGATGAATTATACTTGAGCCACGCCTTAAGAGACTACTGCGGGTTCAGGGTCGAGCCAACGTTCGAGTAGTCCTCGCGATTGCCCTCTACGGGTGTCGCCCTCTAAGAAATCCCTCCCCGAACCAACGGTCACAGACCGAAGGGAAGTAAAGGGGAGGGAGTTCCTAATGGAATAAGGGAGGGTGAGAGACAAGGAAAAATCTAACAAATGAGGTTTTTCGTGCTTCTGAACATTTCAGAAAGGCTAAAAAGAAGTTTTTCACGCTTCTGCACACTGCAGAAAGACCAAAAAGAGATTTTTCATGCTTCTGCACACTGCAGAAAGGCCAAAAAGAAGTTTTTCATGCTTCTGCACGCTGCAGAAAGAGCAAAAAGAAGTTTTTCATGCTTCTGCACACTGCAGAAAGACTAAAAAGAAATTTTTCACGCTACATACAACGTATGTAACACCAAAAAGAGATTTTTAGCCTTAAAGCGTCGCGCGGAAACATGGAATTCTGGCTTCAACTTTTATATGACAATAATGCTTACCGGCCGGCAATCGGCTGGGGGAGGTCCTCGTTTATTTTTGTTTTTCTATCCCAATTCTTAGTTTTTTTTTCGTAAGTTTGCAAGTAATAGCTGAGAAACGGCTTCTTTTTATGGTGTAAAAGGGCGTTTTCATAGCGCTAAATCAGTGAGTTTGTGCACGTTAAAGCATGGCTTTCACAAGGAGAGAGGGCACATGGGGCACAACAAAAAATTAGAGAACATGCGGCAAAAGGCGGTGTGCCTGTTTGCAAAATAATCAAAACGAAACATGAGAAAATTAGGGATAATCGTCTCTTTATTTGTATTTTCGCTGACCATTCAAGGTCATATTCTGCCGAAAGATAAGCATCTCACGGTTAATCAGGACTTGCAAAAGTTAGCCAACAAGCTCTTAGAGGGCAAGCAAGGGAGTATTGTGGCCATCGAACCAGCTACAGGTGAGGTGCTGTGTATGGCGAGTTCGTCTCACGAAAATGATGAGGTCAACCATGCCATCGAAACAGTTTATTCGCCAGGTTCTACGTTTAAGCTCGCTAATACCATTGCTTTCGTCTCCGAAAATATCATTAACCATAACACGAAATACACGTGTAATGAGGGTTTTTGGCGTGATAAGATTCACATCGGATGTCATAAACATCGCTCACCACTTGCACTTACGGGCGCACTTAGCACCTCGTGTAACGCTTATTTCTGTAAGGCTTTCATGGCAATGATAGAGAACCGCACGCGGTATAAAGGCCAGTCGCAGGCACTGAACACTTGGTATGACTACATGGCCAGCCTGGGTCTTGGGATGCCGCTTGGCATAGATCTTCTCAATGAGCAAGGAGGTTTTGTTCCAGATGCCTCTTATTGTCAGCGCACCTTTGGCAATCGGTGGAATGCCCAGACGATAATGTGGCTTGGAATGGGGCAGGGTGAGGTGAAGACTACGCCGCTGCAACTCTGCAATCTTGCGGCTATCATCGCCAATCGCGGGTTTTTCTATACACCACATGTGCACAAACCTACGGCCAAAAAGCCACTTGATGAGCGGTTCACCGTGCGTCATAACATCAAAGGTACACCGAAAGCGATTGAAGAAGTCATTGCCGGCATGCGCTCGGCGGTAACAAATGGCACGTGCGCAAGCATCAATACACCGACCTATCAGATATGTGGTAAGACGGGAACGGCAGAGAATACAGGCGATGACCACTCGGTGTTTATCGGCTTTGCCCCTATGAACAATCCAAAGATTGCTATCTCTGTATATATTGATAACGGTGGATTTGGCGCCGATCTTGCCGCTCCTCTCGCCGCTATTATCCTTGAAAAATACCTCACAGGAAAGCTCTCTGACCGCAGCGAACGCCATGTAAAGAAGTGGCAAAGCTATGCCATTGAACCGCCTGCACAAGTAGATTCTACCGCGATAAAGGCGATGAAAGGGAAACAAATGACGCAGAAAAAGCGCAAAGAAATCCCTGTTACGTTGGATAATTTATAGGGGTTAAAGGGGGAGGATAGTTATTTCTCTCCCCTTTTAGTGTGCTTCGAGCCAGTTGTTTCCCCAACCTGCATCGGCTGTTAGAGGCACTTTCAGCTGGCATGCGCCTTGCATTTCTTTGAGAACAATCTTTTCTACGCGCTCTTTTTCCTCTGGATAAACGGAGAAGTTGAGTTCATCGTGCACCTGAAGAATCATTTTTGAGCGGATGTTTTCAGCCTTAAAGCGTTGCCAGATGCGTATCATGGCAATCTTGATGATATCGGCTTCCGAGCCTTGTATAGGCGCATTGATGGCATTTCGCTCTGCAAAGCCACGCACAGTACCATTCTTTGAGTTGATATCTGGCAGGTAACGACGGCGCCCAAAGAGGGTTTCGGCGTAACCTTTTTGGCGTGCTTCCTCTTTCGCTTGTTCCATATAAGCCTTCACTTTGGGGAAGGTTGTGAAGTAATCTTCTATGAGCATACGAGCTTCTTTGTTATCAATTCCCATGCGTTGTGCCAGTCCATAGGTGGTGATGCCATAGATAATACCGAAGTTTGCCTGTTTAGCCTTCTTGCGTTCTTCGGGAGTTACGTCGGCAATCTCTTTGTGCCATATCTTCGCTGCGGTAGCCGCGTGGATGTCAAAGCCCTCGCGGAAGGCCTCAATCATATTCTCATCACCACTGAGATGAGCCATGATTCGTAGCTCAATCTGTGAGTAATCGGCTGAGAAAAACAGGCATCCTGGCTCGGGAACAAAGCACTTTCGTATCTCTCTTCCGTCCTCACTTCTCACTGGAATGTTTTGTAAGTTGGGATCACTCGACGATAATCGTCCTGTGGCCGTAAGGGCTTGGTTGAACGAAGTGTGTATATGTTGTGTGCGCTTATGAATCAGTTTGGGGAGTGCTTCGACATAAGTGCCGAGTAGTTTCTTTAGTCCTCGGTGGGCTAAAATGTCTTCAACAATGGGATTCTTTGCCCGTAGTGACTGCAACACTTCCTCGTTAGTGACATATTGTCCGGTCTTAGTTTTCTTCGGTTTCTCCATGATTTGCAGCTTACCGAAAAGGATATCGCCCACTTGTTTGGGGCTGGCGATGTTGAAAGTTTCGCCTGCTTCTTCGTAGATATGACGCTCAAGGCGGTTCATTCGCTCTGTAAAGATCTCGGCAGTATCATGGAGTGTGGCCGTGTCTACACGCACTCCATTGAGTTCCATGTCGGCAAGTACGGGGATAAGTGGCGCCTCGATGTCCCAGAAAAGGGCTTCCATGGCGACCTCTTTTAACTTTGGTTCGAGCACGTTTCGTAGCTGAAGGGTGATATCTGCATCCTCCGCGCCATACTCATAAGCGTCTTCTGGGGCAATGTCGCGCATCGACTTTTGATGCTTTCCAGGTGCACCGATAAGCTCTTCTATATGGATTGTCTTATAGTTTAGCAATGTTTCGGCCATATAGTCCATGTTATGTCGCAACTCGGGTTGAAGCACATAATGCGCTAACATGGTGTCAAACATCTTGCCTTGGAGGGTTACTCCATAGTTCTTTAGCACCTCATAGTCGTATTTAATGTTTTGACCAATCTTCAAAATTGACGGGTCTTCATAGACCGACTTAAAGATATTAACATATTGCAAGGCTTGTTCACGGTCGTTAGGGATTGCTACATAAAACGCTTTATGTTCCTCAACAGCGAAGCATAAGCCTACCAATTCTGCCTCGATTGCATCAGTTGATGTTGTCTCTGTATCTAAACTGAGAAATTGTTTTGTCTTGAAAAAGTCACAAATTCTTTGTGCTTCCTCTTGATTATCAATCAGTTTATATTCATGTTTGATAGTTTTAAGGCTCTCAAAACTCGCGTTTTCTGAACTAACTTGGCTGTTGCTCGGAATATCGGCAAATAAATCGCGTTCTACATTAACGCTTTTTTGCTTTTGTTCTGTTTTGTTCAGAATCTTGTTTGCAAGCGTTTTAAATTCCAAGTCGGCAAAGATTTCAGAGAGTTTTTGTTCATCTGGTTGTTGCAATCGCAATGCTTCAAGATTTAATTCGATAGGAACATCGGTACGAATTGTTGCGAGAAACTTCGACATTTTGATATCTTCGACAGCACCTTCTACCTTTTCTCTCATCTTACCTTTCAGTTGATCGGTGTGCTCAAGAAGGCCATCTATCGACCCAAACTCATTGATAAGTTTCACTGCTGTCTTCTCTCCTACGCCGGGACAACCTGGGAAATTGTCGGCCGAGTCACCCATTAGAGCCAGCAAGTCGATAACTTGTTCGGGCTTGTTGATGCCATATTTCTCGGCAATCTCCTGTTCGCCCACAATGTCATATCCGCCTCCATGACGCGGACGATACATGAAAACATTCTTTCGAATGAGTTGTCCATAGTCCTTATCAGGCGTGAGCATATAGGTCTCTACACCCTCATTACCAGCCTTAGTGGCTAAAGTTCCGATGACATCATCGGCTTCAAAGCCCTCAACTTCAAGGATAGGGATGTGAAACGCATGTAGAATTTCCTTGATGATAGGCACACTTAACGCGATGTCTTCAGGCGGTTCTTGGCGTTGAGCCTTATAGGGTGGGAAGGCTTCATGACGGAAAGTCTTGCCTGCATCGAATGCAACACCGATATACTCGGGGTTTTCTTTCGTGATAATCTCATGCAGCGTGTTGACAAATCCAAGGATAGCCGATGTGTTAAGTCCCTTTGAATTGATGCGCGGAGCACGAATAAGAGCATAATACGACCTAAATATCAACGCGAAAGCATCTAAGAGAAATAATTTGTTCATAGTTGTTTTATTTGCTGTAAAATTACAAAAAAATAAGCATTAATCCTTATTTTATACTATCATTACCATAAAAAATGCTTATTTTTGTAACAAATACAAGGAAGAATGGACTATTTATCACTTATCAAACAGCCGATTTCTGCTGAATTAGATGATTTTATCTCTCTCTTTAATCAGTCGTTATCACACGATAACGGATTGTTGGCTCAGGTGCTGATGCACATTCGTCAGCGCGGAGGTAAACGCATGCGACCGATGCTTATTCTTCTGATGGCGAAAAATTTTGGTTGCGTTTCTTCCGTAACCCAGCATGCAGCGGTAGGTCTTGAGTTGCTCCACACGGCGAGCCTAGTGCATGATGATGTCGTAGATGAAAGCAGTGAGCGGCGTGGACAGGCCAGCGTTAATGCCTTATATGACAATAAAGTGAGTGTATTAGTGGGCGATTTCATTCTTTCTACTGCCCTGCTTTACGTCTCAAAAACCCACTCGGAAGTGATTGTTAGAAGGCTTTCTGAACTCGGACGCACACTCTCTGATGGCGAGATTCTACAACTCACGAACATCCAAAAAGAAGCAATTTCTGAGACAGCCTATTACGAAATCATCAAGCGAAAGACTGCCGCGCTCTTCGAATCTTGTGCTGCTATTGGTGCAGAAAGTGCTGGAGCGAGCGATGACGAGGTAGAAGCCGCGCGATTGTTTGGCCAAAATCTTGGCATCATCTTCCAGATTCGTGATGACATTTTCGACTATTACGACTCAAAAGAGATAGGGAAACCTACGGGCAATGATATGCTTGAAGGCAAACTAACGCTGCCCGTCATCTATGCATTAAAGTCTACCGGCAATGCAGAGATGATGACTCTTGCCCGCAAAGTGAAAGCCCGCGAGGTGAAACAAAGTGAAATCAACCAGCTTGTGGCCTTCACAAAGGAGAGCGGTGGCATTGAATATGCCGAGCAACAGATGTGGAAATTCCATGCCGCTTGCATGCAGTTTATAGATGAAAGGGTAGGGGATAGCACCATAAAGGCAGCATTGAAAGCCTATCTTGACTTTGTGATAGAGCGAAAGAGTTAGTAAAGAGGTCCTATCTAACCCCATCCCAGTCCCTTCTTAAAGGAAGGGAACGCCTCCTTGAGTTTTTTCTTTCAAAGTAGAATATAATATTTTGATAATCCATTGATTATCAATGTCTTGGTGTATACTATGGAGTATCGTTACAAAATGCCTTGTTTTACCTTGCAACGTATGTCAAATTACCCTATGATTTAATAGCGATTGTCAGATGGTTGGGTATAAATTGTTCTGCGGATTCTCTTTTATTATACGATGATGGTGGATGTTGTGTCTCTTCTTGAAGTAGGGGAGCATGGTCAACTCGGTACGAGTTGTGCTTCTGAAAGCCCGTGGTTGGCGAGGAACGAGCCTACCTCGGGTGAGCGATAACATGTGGTTTTCAAACCCGGTACGGGTTTTGCTTCTTCCAATTACGTAGCGGATGCGAAAAAGCTGAACCCGTTCCGGGTTCATTCTACACGCCTATTTATTCCCCACGTAGCTCATTTCATTCGCTAACGTGGGGCTATCAGAGGCACAACTCGTACCGAGTTGCGATGCCACATAATGCGTTTGTGATGCAATATAGCACGAATTGCAAGACAATCTTTCGCCTATTTATTCCCCACGTAGGCTCATTTTATTCGCCAACGTGGAGTTTTCAGAGGCACGACTCGTACCGAGTTGCGATGCTTGTTAGAGTTATTTTACGGCGTAAAGTTGTGCAAGTTACCCTACGATTTAATAGGAATTGTCAGATGATCGGGTATAAATTATTCTACGGATTATCTTTTATTATACGATGACAATAGATGTTGTGTTACGCGATGAGGTGTTTTTCATGTTGTTACTGCGTGACATTTATGTTTTTGAAAGCCTTTGATTATACGATGATGGTGGGTATTGTGTCTCTTCTTGAAGGCGGGGAGTACAATCAACTCGGTACGAGTTGTGCTTTTGAAAGCCCGTGGTTGGCGAGGAACGAGCCTACCTCGGGTGAGCGATAACATGTGGTTTTCAAACCCGGTACGGGTTTTGCTTCTTCCAATTACGTAGCGGATGCGAAAAAGCTGAACCCGTTCCGGGTTCATTCTACACGCCTATTTATTCCCCACGTAGCTCATTTCATTCGCTAACGTGGGGCTATCAGAGGCACAACTCGTACCGAGTTGCGATACCACATAATGCGTTTGTGATGTTGTATAACACGAATTATGCAGACAATCTTTCACAGATTCCTCCTTGTATAGTTGTGTTTTGAGGGGAATCTCGTACGCATTTTACTAATAATTATATGCAAGTTTCCTCCTTAATTTGGGTGGTTTGAGGGCTACTCTGTGTACATTTCACAAACAATTTTATGCAGCTTTCTTCTTGAAATAGAGCGTTTGGGGTCCAACGCTGTATGATATTGTACTAAAATACCACTCATGATTTGCTTTTTGAAGTAGGGGGAGCACGGTCAACTCGGTACGAGTTGTGCTTTTGAAAGCCCCACGTTGGCGAATGGAATGAGCCTACGTGGGGTAAAATGTGTGTGCCGAATAAACCCAGTATGGGTTTAGCTTTTTCCCCATTTACGTGCTCCAATAAAATTTTTCATCGTATTTTGTGATGCCTGCATTGCGTAACAATGCCTCGAACTCATCTTTTGCTGAAACCTTTTTATGGTGTTCTTGCTGTTGATAAATATATTGATACACACTATCTTTGTGCCTTATTGAAACGCTGAATGCACCATATCCGCCTTGCCAACAAAAAGAATGGTAATACGACGGATTGCGTTCTTTCAGGAAGAGTGTGGCTTTTCGTTTCACCTCTTTCACCACATCAACTACTGATGTGTTGGTGGCAAGCACTAATAAAAAGTGCAGATGGTCGGCAACACCATTGGCAATGAGACATGGACAATGTAAGAAGTGACAAGTTTGCATAACAAACTGATTCAGCGGTAATTGGTCTTGTGATTGAATATTGACGGCTTTTGCGTGTTTGTGAAATACGCAATGCACCAGAATTTGGTTGAGATATTGTGGCATAAGATTATGAATTGGTTTTTGCAAAGATAGTGAAATCTTCAGTTGTTGATGCTTTTTGCCCCCCTGTTTTTACGATTTTGTTACGCGAAATCAGAGATTTATGGAGCATAACTCCTTTTATTTGGAAAAAGCTGAACCCGTTCCGGGTTCATTCCATGCGTTCATTTAATCCCCACGTAGGCTCATTTCATTCACCAACGTGGGGCTTTCAGAGGCACAACTCGTACCGAGTTGCGATGCCACACAATGCGTTTATAATGCAATATAGTGCGAATCGTAAGACAATCTTTCGTCTATTTATTCCCCACATAGGCTCATTTTATTCGCCAACGTGGAGTTTTCAGAGGTACGACTCGTACCGAGTTGCGATGCTTTATAGCGCGATTTGTGATGTTATATAGCCTTTTCCTATGCTTCATTTTAGCCTTTGACGGCTATTTTTGGGGGCTATTGTACTTAGCTTATATTGGATATTGCATGAACAATCATGGTTGAATATGCCATGAAAAGTAGGAGGAAGGCAAGTTTTTTCATAAGGATATGGTTTTATAATGTATGATTTTTATTTGATTTCCTTAAGATTATTATCAAGAACCTTGATTATTTTGTCGGTTGAGGCATTATGGATTTCTATACGATCATATTCATTAACAATGTTGTTATTGCTGAAAGGATATACCGTTTCATTCTTTGTATTGACGATTCCATACTTATTATCACGTTCAATTATGAACAGATTAGGATTGCAGGTGGGGTCAATATACTGGTAATCAAGTGGGATACATACTTCGTCTTTACTGTTAACGACACCTTCTTGTTGGTCTTTCTCTACAATGAAGAAATTACCTTCATAGGCACAGTCTATAGAAGTGTATTTGAAAGGGAAAAGAACCAGTTCAGTATCTGCATCAAATACTGTTTTTAAGTAGTCTTTTGTAAGGATATAATAATGACCTTTGTCCTCTATCTTTTCATAGTTGAAATCGGTGAGAAAGCATTTTTTTGCAAGACTGTATAGTCTTTTCCCTTCTTTAGTTTCGAGTTCTAACAAGCCTTTATAGTTCTTTCGCGTGATTTCTTTATATTGAAAAGGGACAACAATGCTATTGTCTGTTTCGATAATGCCATAGTAATTATCTTTGCAGGCCAAGAGCTTGATAGGTTGATTTTCAGCTTCATATTTGATTAAACTCAGCTGTTGATCATATTGTGGCGTAATTATCGTGTGCCCATTCCCATCCATAAGTCCCCATAGTCCATTTTTTTCGTATGGATAATAGACAATTAAATCATCATCTTTCCGATAGCTAATACCATTTATTTCATCTGCAAGGGTAGCATCTTTTACAGTACTTCCGTTGTTGAAAATATATTCAAAGGGGTAGCCTTTCGTGAGTTTCCAATGGTCATCTTTTGCTTCAATCTTTGTATACTCGGTTGGAACAACCATGTTTCCTTTGCTGTCACAAAGACCATATTTTTCTTTTTTCACGATGAAGTGAGGCGGCTTGTCATAGTTGTTTTGCCATTCAATAGTGATTTCCTGATAGACAGGGGGGAGTACCTGCTTGCCTTCATAGGTGAATATCCCTTTATATTTTCCTTTTGTTACAATCCAAAAAGTGCCAGTATACGCATCTATGTCATCGTAATTGAGTGGAATACACGGTGCTCCATTCTGGAACAAAAGCCCAACTTTTCCTCCTTTTCTCACTTTAATGAACCCATCTCGGACTCTTTGAACCGTATCTATATCGACTGCTACAGGTTTATCGTTATCATTGAATATACGATATTTGCCGTTGGATTGAACAATTATATTTTGCTTTTGATGTGGAGTCAAAAAGTCAGATGTCTCTTGTGCATGACCAATCATGGTTGAATATGCCATGAAAAGCAGGAGGTAGGCAAGTTTTTTCATAAGGATATGATTTTATAATGTATGGTTTTTATTTGATTTCCTTGAGATTATAGTCCAATTTCTTAATGGTTTCCCA
>ERZ772945.2325-NODE-2325-length-11765-cov-23.724765_pt1 | contig 11765 bp, 13 predicted proteins | sample MGYA00511681_ERZ772945 | MGnify/ENA primary metagenome ERZ772945 (study PRJEB29015, sample SAMEA2737943) | human oral metagenome | biome: human oral; feature: human-associated habitat; material: dental | place: China | collected 2143 ... | reverse complement strand
GCTGGCGCGTGATACCCGAGCCCTGAGCAATCAACGTCGCAGCCTGACGAGTAGTCAGCGTAATTGGTTCTGTTGAGACTGCAGGCTGATCTGTCTGCCCGTAGTCACAGTATGCTCTTACTTCCCCTTTATTGTCTTCGTTGAATTGGCAGACCGCTACGACTCGTGGCGTTTTGGGGTCGGAGTAGTTGACTTGGGTGTCCGGAGATGAATGAGACTCTTCAGAAGGAATCTGCTGTTGCTGCACAGAGGATTGTTTTGATATTTCTGTCGCCCCTCCCCGATTCTCGCTCCCCCAATCCTCTCCGGCGTATGCAGGAGAAGACACTACCGCTGCGACGGTAATTGTTATCGCAAGACATGTCCTGCGCAATGTTTTCGGGCTCATTTCTCGATAACCTCAACTTCGCGTACCATCCATCTGCCGTTTACGTAGCACATAGCAAAAGTGAGCGTCTTTTCTTTTGTTTCATTGTCTGTAACTGCAGGAGCACTTCCTCCGGGATGTTTGACAATCTGTCCGTGACTTGCGGTGACGTCAACCCTATTATAATTATTTCCTTCAACTTTTTCGTGGAAGCTCACGTCGGAAAACTTCTGTTCCCATTTATCTTTCCATCCCCCTTCTGCATGGAGTTTTGTGGAGTTATCTATAGCTGACTTGCAGAAAATACACTGGCCGTCGCTCATGGCGGCGAGTTCGGTGGTGTTGCCGGTCATGTAGGCGTAGCGGTAGAGGTCGAGGAAGTAGCCGACGCTGGCTACTGCGCCTTCGGGGCTCTCCTCGTTCATGTGCTGGGGTTTGGCCGGTGCGGGTTCGGCCAGGGCAGCATCGCGCTTGGCGCGCAGCTCAGGGGTCAGGGCCGCTTCCCGGGAGGCGGTCGCAGAGGCATTGGCATCAGCAATGCCCTTCTCAGCCCGGGCAATAGCCGCCGACGCGCTGGCGCTGGCGCTCACACTGGCCTCAGCCTTGGCGTCCTTCACCGAGCAGGCCGCCGCCCCCAGTGCCAGCACACACACCGCCACCAGGCCAGCCACACCCCGCCGGCACCCAAGACGAGCCCCGGGCCGAGCCTCAGGTCGGGGCCTGGGCCCCGGCAGCACCAGCCCACCCGGCCGCTCCGCCCCTACCTCCAGCACGGCCCGCTTCGCGTGCTCTCCAGGAACGCAGTGGCTTCCGGGGCCCGGGTGGGAGTGACGGACATGCGCAGCAAGGTCTCGTTCCAACACGGGTGGTCGGACACTTAGCTGTTTCGTCCCTCTTGCTGAAGTCGGCTGCTTGTTGTGCTTGCCGGGGACGTCGAGCTCTCGCTGGCCGCTGTGAGTGTGTTCGGCCAGACGCGGATCCAGCGCGAATAGCGGGCTGCTCGCATGTCCTTGACTGACCGCCAAAGCCTCCTGCTCCGCGTGCCTGTCGACGCCATCGAGGTTCAGGCCAGTCTGACGGTCGTGTGCGGTGGGACGCCGCCCCAAAGTGGCTGGCCGTCTGCTCGGCCGCTCCACCCCTCCAGTCGGAGACACCCGCCCCGCGTGCTCGCCGAGGTCCAGGTGAGCGTGGCAGTCACGTGAGGTAAGACCCAGCTCCGGCACGGATGATCGACCGCCTGACTGCTCCAGCCCTCCCCTCAGAGCCACCTGCTCCGCAGGCTCGCTGGAGTCAATGAGAACCAGCCTGCCGCGACGCCTGTGCATGACAGGGCCCCGCTCCGACACAGCGACCTTGCCAGAGCCGGATACCGGCTCCCGGGCACCCGCAGGCTTGGGGGATCGTAGGGACGCACTCATCACGGAAGCCTCCTCGCCGCCGAAACAACTCCATACCCCGCCCGGCCGGGCGACACTGCCCGTCCAAGCGGTGTATTGACACTACCCGCCCCAACGCCCCCACACCAGCCCCAGACACCACCCTGTGGAAAACCCCGGAAAGAGACTCATGCGTTAGCCCCCGTCGTTGCCGGCCCAGTACTCCGACCGCAGGCCGCCTCGCCTCGGCGCCAGCGCGGAGAAACGACGATCACTCATGGAGACAGTTTTCAGGACGTGAATCGATGGTGAGCGTCGAAGAGCCGGCTCAGGCCTGGGGCCAGACGACGACCAGGCAGACCGCCAGGACCGCGCAGGCCCAGCGGGGCAGGAGGCCGCGTGACCGGATAGGAGACGCGGGTCTGGCCTGCGGCGACGGAGGGCAGGAACGGCGGAAGAAAGAGGTGTCAGTGCTCATGGGACCAGGCTGTCAGAGCGAGATCGCCCACACGATCCAGCCACCTAGTCGCTCGATGTCGGGGGCAAGTCCCTGGTAGTGGTGTAGGGGTCTTCGTGGTTAGGGGTCAGCGGGTCAGTGTCGGGGGCGTGTTTGGCTGACCGTCCTGGAGCTTGTTGGTGGTCTGGCACTGTTTGAGGGTGCCCAGGCTGAGGTAGCGGCGGCCCTCGGCCCAGTCGTTCTGCGCTGTCAGGACGGCGCCGACCAGGCGGATGATGGTGTCCCTGTTGGGGAAGACGCCTACTGAGTCGGTGCGGCGGCGGATCTCCTTGTTGAGGCGTTCTTGGGGGTTGTCGGACCAGATCTGTCTCCATACCTCGACGGGAAAGGCGGCGGTAGGCCAGCAGGTCAGCTCGCGCGGCGTCGAGGTGGTCAGCGGCCTCGGGCAGCGGGTCACGGGTGTAGTCCAGGTGGCGGTTGAACTGGGCCTCGACGGCTGCTGCGTCGGGCTGGTCGTAAACCCGAGTGGAGCATGGTCTTGAGGACCGGCCAGGCGCTCTTGGGGGTCACCGTCATCAGGTTGACGGCGTAGTGGGTGCGGCAGCGCTGCCAGGTCGCTCCGGGCAGGTTCGCGGTGATGGCCTCGACCAGACCCGTGTGGGCGTCAGAAGTGACCAGCCGGACCCCTCCCAGGCCTCGGGCAACCAGGTCGGCGAGGAACTCGTTCCACGCTGCTCCGCTCTCGCAAGTGGCTACCTGCAGGCCCAGGACCTCGCGATGTCCGTCGGCGTTGACCCCAGTGGCCGTCAGGACCACCGCACTGACCACGCGACCGCCTTGACGGACCTTCATTGTCGGGGCGTCGGCCGCCACGAAGATGAAGGGGACCGGCGTCGCCCAGGGGCCGGTTACGGAAGGAGGCGACGTGCTCGTCGAGCTCAGCCGCCATACGTGAGACCTGCGACTTCGACAGCGAGCTGATGCCCAGGGCGCCTACCAGCTTGTCCATACGTCGGGTGCAGACTCCTGCCAGGTAGGCGTCGGCGAGCACCGTGATCAGCGCGGACTCGGCCCGTTTGCGGCGCTCGAGCAGCCAGTCGGGGAAGTACGAGCCGGTACGCGGCTTGGGAACAGCCATGTCAATGGTCCCGACCCGGGTGTCCAGGTCCCGGTGGCGGTAGCCGTTGCGCTGGCCCTGCGCTCGGGGCTGGCCTGACCGTACTCGGCGCCGCACACCGCGTCGGCGTCGGCCGATAGCAAAGCGTTGACCATGGTCTGCAGCAGACTGCGCATCAGGTCCGGGGAGGCCTGTCCCAGAGCCTGGTCGAGGACTCCAGCAGGGCCGACAATGTCAGGAGCGATCATCGCGATAATGCCCTTTCGAGGACTCGGTGGAAGGCTGACTCGAAGAGGCTTATTCATAGGGCTAGCCGGCTCCAGCATCTGTGCAGGTCAGAGCGCCTTTGACGGATGCTGTGAATAAGCCTCGAAGAACCACACGGTGACCGCACCCACAACCAATACGAGAGCAAGCCACCGGCAGCTACACCACACTACGGGGCACTACTCTCTGAGACTGCACGCTCTTTTAGAGAACTACCAACGCATCCCGCTGAATGCCCTGGGCATGAAGGCCAGCTGGGCCGACGACGAGTTCTGGCAAGAGGCCTTCAAGGCCGGCACCGAACCCAGGTTCTCGCCCGATCAGTACGGGCAGTCAGTAGGGTGACTGCATGGTTGAACTCGTCCTGCTCTGCTTGCCGACCATCGTCTACCTCGTCGTGCAGTCACGCGGGCAGGATCGCAGGTCGCGCTTCAGGGCCGCACTGGCTCGCGCGGGAGTTTCCTGGGGCTCACCTGCGGGCTACGGCTGGGCACTGCTCGTACTGCTCCTGCTGATGCCGACGGTGTGGCTCCCTCTTACCCTCATTCCCACCGACGTGCAGGGGGCGTCCGGGCTGTCCCTCGTTCGACTCACCTCAGTGGGAACAGCCATCGGAATCGCGCTTCGGGCCATCGGCGAGGAGGTCTTCTTTCGTGGGCTGCTCGGCGGAGTGCTCATGAGGCGGTTCGGCTTCAAATGGGGCAACCTCCTCCAAGCCACCATCTTCCTCGCACCACACATGGCCCTGCTGCTGCTCGACGTACGGCTGTGGCCGCTCCTGCCCGCGCAGTTCGCCGCAGGGTGGATGATGGGATGGCTGCGCCACAAGACCGACACTTTCGTGCCCGGCGCCGTGGTGCATGTCTTGGTGAATATCGCGGTTGGGCTCATCACCGCCTGACGGCACCTCAGGACGGACGCGGACACACCGCTCCATCCGACCACGCACTGAGACGCTCCAGGGCCCCCAATCGCAGGAACGACCTCGCCTCAGCCCTGGGCGCGACGCGCGCGCAAGGCGGCACCCTTGGCGTGAGCGACCTCGCTGAGGTCCGTCTGGAAGGCCCGCATGGCCGCGGCCAGACGGGCGGCCTCCTGCCCCTGACCGGACGCGAGGATGCGCACCGCCAGCAGCCCGGCGTTACGGGCCCCGCCGATGGAGACGGTGGCCACCGGGACCCCGGCGGGCATCTGCACGATGGACAGCAGGGAGTCCATGCCGTCGAGGTACTTCAGCGGCACCGGCACCCCGATCACCGGCAGCTCGGTGACGGCCGCCAGCATTCCGGGCAGGTGGGCCGCTCCCCCGGCGCCGGCGATGATGACCCGCAGCCCCCGCTCGGCAGCGGCGCGCCCGTAGTCGATCATCTCGGTGGGCATGCGGTGGGCGGAGACGACGTCGGCCTCATAGGCCACACCGAAGTCATCGAGGACCTCGGCGGCGGCCCCCATGACCGGCCAGTCCGAGTCCGAGCCCATGACGATGCCGACCACCGGTCGCCCCGCGTCCTCCGCCCCCATCGTCGTTGCACTGACTCCGCTCATGAATGTCCTCCTTGCCTTCCCTGTCTTCCGTGTTCTGCGTGCCGTGGTCTGAATGCGTCCGGCTCAGGCGTCCCCGCGCAGGATGGCGACGGCCCCGCGTGCCTGCTCGACGACGTCGGCGACCTCCTGATCCGGGCCGACCGTCATGGTGACGTGCCCGAGCTTGCGTCCCGCTCGCCACTGCTTGCCGTAGAGGTGGATGCGGGCCTCGGGGTGCGCGGCCATGGCCCGGGCCAGGGCATCAGCCCCCGGCTCGCGCCGCCCGCCGATGAGGTTGACCATGACGGTGGTGGGCGCCGTGGCATCAGTGGCCCCCAGCGGCAGGTCGAGAACCGCCCGCAGGTGCTGGGCGAACTGGCTGGTGACGGCCCCGTCCTGGGTCCAGTGACCGGAGTTGTGGGGACGCATCGCCAGCTCGTTGACGTACAGGCGCGTGGGCTCCCCGAAGGCCTCCACGGCGAAGAGCTCGACGGCGAGCACCCCGGTCACCTCGGCGCGCTCGGCGACCGTGCGGCCGATGAGCTCGGCCTCCTCAATGGCGGCCGAGTCGAGACCGGGTGCCGGCGCCAGGACCTCAGCGCACATGCCGTCCTCCTGGACCGTCTGGGCCACCGGCCACACCGCCACCTGCCCGCTGGGGGTGCGGGCCAGCAGGACGGCGAGCTCGCGGGTGAAGGGGATCGCCTGCTCCACCAGGAGACTGGTCACCGCCGCCCCGCCGAGGCTGCCTCCCCCGCCGGCCCCACGACCGTCGCCCTGACCCGCTCGGGCGCGGGCTACCGAGGTGATCCACTCGGCCGCCTCACCCTCGCGCAGCGACTCCGCGCTGCGCACCAGCAGGACCCCGTGGCCGTCGTAGCCTCCACGCGGCGTCTTGAGGACCACGGGCCAGCCGTGCTCGTCGGCGAAGGCCTCAACGGCGTCGGCCATCTGCTCGGCGCCCTCCTGCTGCGGCCCGCCGATCTCCGCCCAGGCGGGCTGCGGGAGCCCGGCCGCGCTCATCATCCGCCGCATGGCGAGCTTGTCGCGCGCCAGGGTCAGGGCCTGCGGGGTGGGCTGGACGCTGACTCCCTCGGACTGGAGCCGCTCCAGGAGGGCCGAGTCCTGGTGCTCGTGCTCGAAGGTGAGGACCGCGGCCCCCTCCCCTGCGAGCCCGTCAGTACCGTCCCCGGCGACGACGGCGCGCACGGCCGCCTCGTCGTGGGCGGCCCCGACGGGGGCGTCCGGGGTCACTTGCCCGGTGGACCCGTCCGCGGCCTCCACCAGTGCCCTGAGGTGAATCCCCAGAGCACTGGCCTCCTCCTGCATCATGCGGGCCAGCTGCCCGCCTCCGATCACGGCGACGATGGGTGCGCTCACACCCCAAGGCTACCCGCCCGTCGCTCATCCTCACCGCGCTCGGGTCCAGACCGTAGGGTGGGGGCCGTGACCTCACCCGTCTCAGAGTCCTCCGCGTCCTCCATCGCCCGGCAGGCCCCGCCCTCGCCTCCGACGCACGGCGCCGCCTCGGGGCCGCGCCGCTGGCTCCAGGTCCTGGCGGTCTGGGCAGCGGCAAGCGTCCTGACCTTCGTCATCCTGCGGCTGGGCGCCCAGGACACGCCCGCCACTCCGTGGGCCGGGGCCGCACCGTCCTGGGAGGAGCACCTGCGCTTCTGGGACGCCGGCTGGTACAACCGGATCGTTGAGGAGGGCTACCCGGAGCGCCTGCCCGTGGGCGGCGACGGGCGGGTGACCCAGAACACCTGGGCCTTCATGCCACTACTGAGCGCCATGGCCTCCCTGCTGGGCTGGACCGGCTGGTCCTTCTACGTGCGCGCCTCCCTCGTGTCGATCCTGGCCTCGGCGTCGGCGGCCGTCGTCATGGACCGCTGGCTCTCACCGCTGACGGGCAGGCGGGCCTCCCTGTGGGCGGTGGCACTGGTCTGGTCCTCGCCGTGCGCCGCGGTTCTCCAGGTCCCCTACGCCGAGTCCCTGGGGCTGGCACTGGTGGGGCTGACGCTGTGGCTGGCGAGCCGCGGGCGGGCGCTGACAGCGATTCCCCTCGCGTTGGCCGCCTGCTTCGCCCGCCCCGTCGGGGTTCCCCTGGGGGCGGCACTGGGGCTGTGGTGGGCCTGGGAGGTGGCCTGCGCCCGAGGCTGGATCCCGCCCTCCTGGTTCCCACGTCTTCTGCCCGGCCACACCCCTCAGGCACCGAGCGCACGATGGCGACTGCTGGCGCTGACACTGGTCACCTGCTCGGCGGCTCTGACCTGGCCGGCCATCGCCTGGCTGGTCACAGGCCGGCAGGACGCCTACACGGCCACCGAGACCTCCTGGCGCGGCGCCGACCTGGCACCCTTCGTGCAGTGGGCGACCCGTTTGGGCGACTGGGTGGGCCCGCATCTGGGGCTGGTCCTGCTCGCCGTCGTGCTGGTCACGGTGACCCTGCTGCTGAGCGCCCCGGGCCTGCGCACCCTGGGACCTGCGGCCTGGTTCTGGTGCCTAGGCTACCTGCTCTACCTCCTGGCCTTCTTCGACCCGACGACGTCAGTACTGCGTCTCCTGCTTCCCCTGGCCCCAGTGGGCTGGGTGCTGGCCGCTGCGGCCTGCACCACCCGCAGGCGACTGGCGCTGCTGGCGGCCTGCGTCGCCGGTCAGCTGGTGTGGGTCTCGTGGGTCTGGGACTTCGGCAGCGTCAGTGTTCACTGGGTACCGTGACCGGCTTCAGCTTGCGTCATCCGGCGGCAACCGGCATAGGATGCCAATCATGACGCGTTCCTCCAACAATTCCTTGGCACAGCGGCTCATTGCCCTTATCAAGGAATTCATGCAGTTCGGCATGGTGGGCGCGCTTGCCTACGTGATCGACGTCGGCCTGTTCAACCTGTTCCAGCACGGGCCCGTAGGGTTCCTCTCCGGCCACCCGAACTCGGCCCAGCTTCTGGCCTCCTCGATCGCCACCGTCTTCTCCTGGCTGGCGAACCGCTACTGGACCTACCGGGGTCGAACTCAGAAGAACGTCGCTCGGGAGGCCGTCCTGTTCGTCCTGGCCAATCTGGGCGGGATCGTCATCACGCAGCTCTGTCTGCTCTTCACCCACCACGTACTGGGACTGACCTCACCTCTGGCGGACAACATCGCGGCCTACGTCGTCGGCTTCGGCCTGGGAACCGCGTTCCGGTTCGTCTTCTACCACTACATCGTCTTCACCGGGCACAAGGACCGCGGCGCCGGCGACGACGTCGAGCCCCAGCCCACTGCCGTTCATCCCTGAGCCGGCCCCGGACCGCCACGCCCTGACCACCGGACAAGGGTGCCCGATTCCACAGTCCGGAGAGGACCACCCTCACGGCGTGGCCGCGAGGGAACCGCTTAGCCTTGCCTGGTGACTGCTCTGACCGCCATGGCCCCAGCGCTCGATCTGCCCGCCACCCATCTCGCGTCCCTCCCCGCCGCCCACGCCCCGATGCTCGGCCCCGAGTGGCTCGACGCCGCCAACATCATCACGACGATCGTCGAGTGGTTCGGCCCCTGGGCCATTGTCGGCGTCATGCTCGTCATCTTCGCCGAGACCGGCTTGCTCATCGGTTTCTTCCTGCCGGGCGACTCACTGCTCTTCACCCTGGGGATGTTCGTGGGCACCGGTCACGTCGGCGTACACATCTGGGCGGCGGCGCCCCTCGTGTGGCTCGCCGCCATCGCCGGCAACCAGACCGGCTACCTCATCGGTCGCAAGGCAGGACCTGCGATCTTCAACCGGCCGGACTCCCGTCTCTTCAAGCAGGAGCATGTCGATCGCACCTCGGACTTCTTCGAGCGCCACGGGGGCAAGGCCGTCACCCTGGCCCAGTTCGTGCCGATCGTGCGCACCTTCACCCCGGTCATCGCCGGCGTCGGCAAGATGCACTACCGCCACTTCATCACCTTCAACGTTCTGGGCGCCACCTTCTGGGCCTTCGGCATCACCTGGCTGGGCTACTTCCTGGGTTCCTTCGAGTGGATCCGGGAGAACATCGACGCGATGATCCTTGTGATCGTCTTCATCTCGGCGGCGCCGATGCTCGCCTCCGCCATCTCGAAGTTCATCAGGTCCCGCCGTCAGAAGTCCTGACGCCTCTCCTCTCCCGTCGCCTCGCGTTGCGCGAGCGGCCGGCGGCGGGTCAGAAGCGACGACGTCGGCCCACGGAGACCAGCGCGCCTTGCGGCAGGACGTTATTGGGGTCCAGGGACTTGGGGACGGCGTTGAGCAGGATCGAGAAGACGGCCGGCTTGCGCTGGGACAGCTCGATGCGGCCGCCGTCGGCCTCGACGAGATCCTTGGCCAGCGCCAGTCCCACACCGGTGGAGCCGTATCCGGAGACATGCCGCTCGAAGACATGCGGAGCGATGTCCTCGGCCACGCCCTCGCCCTCATCGGCGACGTCGATGAAGACCGCGTGGCCGCCGTTGGCGCTGCGCACACTCACCGTGGTTGTTCCCGCCCCATAGCGCAGGGAGTTCTCGACGACGGTGGCCAGGACCTGGGCCAGCGACCCGGGTGTGGCCAGGACCGGGTGCCTGATCTCATCGCTGAAGGTGATGGTGCGCCCGGCCTGCTCGAAGGCCGGCTCCCACTCCTCTCTCTGCTGGGCGAAGATGTCCTTGAGATGGAGGGCCTCCGTGGTCCCGCCTCCGGTTCGGCGTGAGACCTTGAGCAGGTCCTGGACGACACCGGTGAGCCGCTCGACCTGCTCCAGGCAGGCATGGGCCTCGGCGCGCACCTCCTCCTCGCCGGCGAGCAGCTCGATCTCCTCAAGGCGCAGGGACAGGCTCGTCAGTGGGGTGCGCAGCTGGTGCGAGGCGTCGGAGGCGAACTGCCGCTCGGCGGCGATCCGCCCGGCCACTCGCTCCGCCGAGCGCACGAGCTCGGCCTGGACCAGGTCGATCTCCTCGATCCCCGAGGATCGCAGACGCGGCCGAACCTGACCGCTGCCGAGCTGTTCGGCCTCGGCCGCCAGGTAGATGAGGGGCGCGGAGATGCGCCGGGCAACCCGGGAGGCCACGACGGAGGCCGCTGTGAGCGCAGTACCGGTGAGAACCAGGACCGTGAGGATGACCGTGCCGATGATAGTGACCCGGTCCCCGCCCCCTGAGGTACGCAACGCGCTGGCGATCCAGGCGCCCCCCAGTGGCAGTCCCAGCAGGAGGACAGCCACGGACACCGCCGACATCGTCATCGTCATGGCGTAGCGACGCATGGCTGCCCTCCTTCAGACGCGATCGGTTCTCCGAGGCGGCCCCAGGGCTCAACGGCGTCTGGGAACCGTCCCGGTCAGTGACTCAGCCGATGGCCAGGCGGTAGCCGTCCTCCTGAGCCAGCAGAAGGGCGGGCCGCTCCTCGTCGTCACCGAGCTTGCGGCGCAACCATGTCACGTGCATCTGCAGGGTCTGCGGGTTCCCGGTGGGATCCTCGCCCCAGACCTCCTTGAGAATGTCCTCGCCCGAGGCGACCTCGCCTCCAGCACGTACCAGGACTCGCAGCAGCTCGAACTCTCGCGTCGTCAACTGCAGCTCCCGTGAGCCGACGAAGGCCCGGTGGGCGGCGACATCGACCCGGATGTCTCCAACGATCAGCTCGTCCTCCGTGGCCTCCCCTGAGGCGCGGCGAACCTGAGCCCGCACCCGGGCCAGCAGCTCCGCCAGACGGAAGGGCTTGGTGACGTAGTCGTCGGCCCCGGCGTCCAGGCCGACGACGAGGTCGGAGTCCTCGCTGCGCGCAGTGAGCATGAGGATCGGGATGGTCAGGCCCTGGGCACGCACCTGACGGGCCACGTCCAGACCGTCGATGTCTGGCAGTCCCAGGTCCAGAACGATGATGTCAGCGGCCGAGACCTCCTCGAGGGCGCCTTTGCCAGTGCCGTGAGTAAGGACCTCATAGCCCTCGCGTCCAAAGGCGCGGGCGAGGGGCTCGGAGATAGCGGGGTCGTCTTCGACGAGCAGAACAGTTGTCACATCCGCGATGTTAGGCGACGACGCAACGACCCGCCATCATCTCAGGGGTGGAGAAGATGCCAATACGAGACCCGAAACGAGCGGGCCGGGTGCCCCACGCCCGCGGGGCAGAACGGGTTTCTCATGAGATACAGCGACAAACCGCGATCCAGATGTGACATGTCAACAGCCGGAGGACCAATGAATAACGAGATGGTAACGGACGCTTCAGGCCCTGCGGAGCGCCCTCAGAGCCGGACTGGAGAAGTCCTCTCCAACGACCAGGGCACGATCTGCCCCAGCCCCTTGGCCACGACCTCATGACACTGCCCCACCCGGTACCTGCTGGCCTCAGGCGAGCGGAGGATGGCCATGGCAGTCGCCTCATCGAGACGGATGCTGCCGGGCTCGGCCGCATCCACGAGCCGCGAGGCCAGGTTGACGGTCGGGCCGAAGACGTCTCCTGAGCGAGAGATGACCCGCCCCTCAACGAGACTGGCCCTCACCCGGATGGCGTCCGGCCCCTTCTGGAGCTCATCGACCAGGGCGGTGACGACATCGGCCGCGACCAGCAGGTCGTCGGAGATGTACATGACGGCATCGCCGATCGTCTTGACCACGCGAGCCCCCCGCGAGGTGATGACGTCCCGGGCCGTGTTCTCGAAGCCCTCGAGCATGTGGGTCAGG
>ERZ772945.2321-NODE-2321-length-11774-cov-3.143613_pt1 | contig 11774 bp, 9 predicted proteins | sample MGYA00511681_ERZ772945 | MGnify/ENA primary metagenome ERZ772945 (study PRJEB29015, sample SAMEA2737943) | human oral metagenome | biome: human oral; feature: human-associated habitat; material: dental | place: China | collected 2143 ... | reverse complement strand
CTTGTGCCGACACCGCGATAGGCAGGCACAATGCCATGGTTAGTAATAAATGTTTCATACGTGATTGTTATTAGGTGAAAGGAATATCATAGGCAAAAGTAAAAAGGTAAAAAGGTAAAAAAGTAAAAGATTAAGCCGAGCCATATAGGACGTAATCATCGTCCTTTATAAACAGCATAAGGTTCAGAACCCTACGAAAATCCGTAGTAAAGGGCCTGCTATTCTCCATCCAATCTTTTACTTTTTTACCTTTTTACTTTTTTACTTTTTCTCAACTATCGCCGAAATCTCGCTCTCGGCATTGTCGTTTTTCTTCACGGCTGTGACAAAAAACTTGCCCTTTGCCGGAAGATCATAGGTATTTGTCTGTACAATAGCCACAAGCGTTGCTACCTTTTTGTCGCCGTTGTGCTGGTAAACGGCATAATAGCAATCTGCTACAGCATCCCACGTCAGCTTGTTTTCGGTCACCTTTACATTCTTTGGCGTAGCGGGCTTAACCTCCGGGAGCAGGCTCAGATAAGGCAGAAGGGCCGGCTTTGCAAACTGTTTGGCGATGACTTCATTAATTTTTTCAGGATTGTCAAGCAGGTTCTGGGCACGATAAAGCGAGCTTCCCGCCACCTTTTTATTATTATAGGCCATGGTGAACTGACGCTGCAGGTCGGCATTGCTCTGGTAATTGACATCCTTATCCCATCCTGAATTTTGTGTTCTGTCGAAGCGATAGATACCATATCCCACCATGAACTTGTTCTTTCCGGCACACTGTGTGGCAAACTGTGTGAGGCGTGGGCCGAACCATTTCGTCGTCGACCAGTAGAGTTGCGGTATGATTACATCAACCCATCCTTTGCGAGCCCACAGCGGAACGTCCGCATACATCTGGTTTAAATCGTTATCAAGGTTGCCCTGTGGGGAAATAGAGAACACCGCCGACGGGCGAACCTCACGGATGGTGCGCTGTACTTTCGTTACCATTGAGTCGACCATAGCGCGTCGGAACACTTTTATATCGGTGAATTTCGAACCATATTTAGCAAACTCTGCGTCGTCATTCATCGACTCGCTGCCCGAAAGTGACGGATAAAAATAGTCATCAAAGTGAATGCCGTCAACGTCATATTTCTGCAACAATTCCTTAACGATGTTGGCAATGCGCTCACGAGTCTCGGGAAGTGCAGGGTTATAGATGATACAATTATTGTATCTCTTCACCAATTTTGCAGGTATCATCGGCGACACCGTGGCACTGCCGCTCTTCGATATGCGGTAAGGGTTGATCCATGCGTGGAACGCAATGCCACGGCTATGGCACTGATCTATCATCCAGCGTAGCACATCATACGACGGTTTCTTGCCCTCGGTGCCGGTGATATAGCGGCTCCAGGGTTCGTATTGCGACTCCCAGAAAGTGTCTGCAATAGGTCGAACCTGAAAGAACATGGCGTTCATCTTCAGCTCTTGCAACTTATTGACATATTGTGTAAACAGTGCTTTCTGCGAAGCTTCGTCGTATTTACCCTGCGGCCAGTCAAGATTAAGCACCGTTGCCACCCATGCGGCACGGAAATCCTTAGCCGGAAGAACGGCCGTTTCGCCTGTCGGGGGCTTGGGTTTTTTGCCTCCGCCCTGCCCTGGTGTAGGGGGATTTACAGGCCCTTCGCCTTTTTCGCTGCCGCAACCAGCTATTAAAAGTGCACAGATTGTGGCAAAAAGAAGCCCTTTCAACTCTCTTGTCGATCGTAGAATATTCATGTTTTGTAATTTGATTTTTAAATTTTCTTAGTTCAAAATAATAACGAAGCAGGTTTCAGTTTCTAACTATACAGCTTCAAATATACTTAATTTATTAAATATTTATGCTTTTATACCCTTTTCTGCCTGCTTATTTAACATAAAATAACAGCCCGAATGTAAGAACTCAGACGACGTTCCTGCATCAAAGTCCCACCTGTTTGCCGATGCCAAGAGCCCGATACAACACCTCATTTAAGCATATAATGTGTTCTCGAGGCGATGATACCGTCCATATTTTCGCTTGCCCAGGTTAGCAGATTATCAATAAGAGGCAGCAGACTACGTCCTTTATCCGACAGTGAATATTCCACACGCGGTGGCACTTCTGCATAGGCTTCACGCCTTACCAGCCCGTCGGCCTCGAGCGTTTTAAGCGTTGCCGTGAGCATTTTCTGCGATATATCAGGTATGTTTCTCTGCAATTCCTTGAACCTTTGGCACTCGTTGTTCTCTAAGGTAAAGAGTACAAGCATTGACCACTTGTCGCCAATGCGCGACAATACATTTCTTATGGGACAGCGTGGAAACAGTGCATCCCTCACCTCGGTTCTGTTCATACCTAAAGATTACTTTATAATCATTACACTACAAAAGTAACTACTCTCTATCATTACAATATTATCTTTATGTTTAAATAGTGTTAAACCTCTGTTTTACAATCGTCTTGTAATCAGCATTACTAACATATTGGTAACCGTCTTACATTTCAGTGCCTACTTGTATAGACGTTTGGATATCAATAACTTTGCATCGTCAACAAGAAAAAACAAACAAAATTATTAATTTATAAAAAACAAAACAATGAAGACAATTGAATTAACTAAAAACGGTAAAAACTTTACAGCAGTAAATGTAGGTAAGTTAAGTGAAATCAATCAGTATGTTTTGCCGATGGGCGACATCGAAATTCCGGGCAAGGTATTCGCCGGAGGGGCGTTGAAGACGACAGGAAGCGAACTGTCTTTTCAGGCTCTCGCACCAGGACAGGACAGTGGTTTCCTTCACACTCACAAGCAACACGAAGAGCTTTACTTTATTCTCAGGGGTGAAGGACTGTATCAGGTTGACGGCGAAACGTTCAAAGTGTCTGAAGGAAGCATCATACGCGTGGCACCTGAAGGCAAGCGTGCACTGAAGAATACGGGCAACACCGAAATGCTGATGCTCTGCATTCAGTATAAAGCCAACAGCTTTGGCGATGCCGATACACCGGCAGCCGACGGCGTTATCCTCGCTGACGAATTAAAATGGTAACTGATTCGCAATTCCCTCACTGCCCCATCCGCAACATTCTGGCCCGCGTTTGTCAGCCCGATGCGTTGTGGATGGTGCTTCAGTTGGGCGACAAGGGCGAGGCTACAAAGGCTCAACTTGTCAACAGCATGGCCAAATTATCGGTCGATGAGATCGAAAACACCATCAACCTACTGGCTGCCGACAATCTCATTACGCAGCACAACGGACACTGGTACCTCACCAAGACAGGACTTTCGCTGCTTCCTCGTGCAAAAAATATGGTTCGCTGGTGCGAACAAAACCTCATTTGAATCATGCTCTCGTGACGAATACGAGCAAGCATGATTCTTGTTTTTCGCTACCTTAACTCTTCATTCGTATGCAAAGGACTATCTTTTGACGCTGCCAATACGGGCTTTTGGTTTTCTTTCGTACCTTTGCCATAGTTGCCGTTAAACCGGCAATGCAAGGTACACCTATTATAATATAGGGACCGTAAAACTGAAAAAACAAGAAAAAAACATTGTATGAAACACATTTTACTGGCCTTTTTCCTGACTTTCTGCCTCGCCGTCCACGCCCGTCACTATCAGGTTGTCGTCGTGGGCGGGGGCACAAGCGGTGTATGTGCTGCCGTGCAAAGCGCGCGATTAGGTGCTAAAACGCTCCTCATTGATGCCACTCCGTGGCTCGGCGGCATGCTGACGGCGGCAGGTGTAAGTGCTACCGACGGCTGCTACAGGCTGCCAAGCGGTATGTGGGGCGATTTTCAGGCCGGGCTTGCACGCCATTATGGTTCGATGGCTGCGCTGCAAACGGGCTGGGTGAGCATGATACAGTTTGAGCCTTCAGCAGGTAATCGTATCTTCCAAAGCTGGGTATCGGCCGAGCCTGACATCACCTACCGTCCGCAAACTACATGGAAACACCTGCGCCGTACGTCACGCGGATGGCAGCTTATAATTGTACACAATAAAGAAGAAGAGCTGATAAGTGCCGACTATCTGATTGACGCTACCGAGCTGGGCGATGTAGCCCATGCTGCCGGCCTGCCTTATCACGTGGGCCTTGACGCGCGAAGCGATACCGGTGAGCCATGGGCACCCGTCAAAGCACAGCCTGTTGTGCAGGACATGACGTATGTAATGATTCTTAAACAGTACGATAAGCCGCAAAAAATACAGCGTCCCGAGGGTTACGATGCACGCGAATTTCGAAACTGTTGCATCAACAGCCTCAACGACAGCAACCTGAAAACCAAGCCGTGGACGGCCGAAATGATGATGAACTACGGCCGGCTGCCAAACGGAAAATATATGATTAACTGGCCCATGTGGGGCAATGACTATTACCTTAACGACGTCGACTATACGCCTGCACAACGTGATAGTGCCGAGAAAAAGGCCAAAGCCAAGTCGCTCCGCTTTTTATATTTCATGCAGGATGAGCTGGGAATGCACAATCTTGGCCTTGCCAACGAGTATCCTACTGCCGACGGTTTGCCCTTCTTTCCCTACTATCGCGAAGGCCGCCGCTTCACAGGGCGCGTACGTTTTACGCTGAACGATATGATCACGCCGTACAATCGGCCCGCCCCTCTTTACAGAACGGCTGTGGCAGTAGGCGATTATCCCGTTGACCAACACCACAATGAGCATCCCGTTCCCGACCTTACGCTGCCGTCAATACCTTCATGGGGACTGCCTGTCGGGGTGTTTTTTCCGCGCGATGACAACCGTTTGATACTGGCCGAAAAGGCTGTTTCGGTTACCAATCTGGTGAATGGCACGTCGCGTTTGCAGCCTGTCGTGATGCAGATAGGCCAGGTTGCGGGAACGCTTGCGGCCATGGCCGTGGCCCAAAAGCGTGTACCCTGCCGCCTCAGTGTGCGCGATGTGCAGCGACAACTGCTGAAAACGGGCAACTATCTGCTGCCTTTCCTCGACGTTCCACGCAGCGACGCGCTCTTCCCCGTGTTGCAACGCATCGGTGTTACGGGCATATTGCAGGGGCGCGGACGCCATCACGACTGGAGCAACGAAACGTGGTTCGATGTCGATAGTGTTGTACAAGCCGGCGATGTTGAGCGTCTTTTCCGCTTCTATACGGCCTCGTCGGCAATTTCTACCGATAGCATGTCGCCCTTAGTACCTGCAAATCTCAATGCCGAAACGCTGCAACAGGTGTTCGCCCGTATCATGAAAGCCCATCAAATAGCAGGTTTTGAGCATCTCTCAACTCTTATGCACACAAGTCTTGAGCCTTACAACGTACCGTTTCCTGCCGGTAAAATCAGCCGGAAAGTGTTTGCAATATGGGTAGATTCTATCCTCAACCCGTTTGCTCGTGAGGTTGATTTGTATGGGAATATGGTGGTTCGTGCCAACTAATTGGTGGGAACAAGCCCCCTAAGTTAGGGGGCCGGGAGTCTGAACAAGCAACAATGCCTCCTTGTATCAAACCCGAAAAGCACGCTGTCTGCATGTGATTGCATACGGATAGCGTGCTTTTTATGTTTATATTCTGCCCGTTTCGAACAGAATATATGTGCTTTTTGTCTTTATGTCTAAAAAGAAAGATTTGTCGATTTGTGTCTTAGGAGAAGACGTTCAGACCCCCAACCCCCTAACTTAGGGGGCTTGAACCACCCAAATAAGGAGCTTGTGCCACCCGGACAAGGGGCTTGAACCACCCCGATTACATCAGGTTTGAACCTCGTTTTCGATTTCAGTAGCCAGAATTTCTTTCGTATCGCACTTCACATCGCCGTCAAAAGTTACGAAGTAAAAACCCCTGCGCGGTGTCCACTCCATGCAGAACAGCTCATGCGGACCCTTGAAACCGTTGCGTACAATGTTGCGAAGCACCAGCTCTTTCGAGCAATGGGCCTTGGCAAGACTGCTTTCAACAATCTCTCCGTTGTTGACAAACAGTATCGAATAGGCCGTTCTTTCGGTGGGAAGCACCGTTACAGCACCGTTCGTTTCAAAAACAACGTTGTCAACATCAAACATCGAGAAAATGCCTTTCTGACGCAACAGCATACGGAATTGCTCCATTTCCAAACTGTTCCGCTTAAAAGCCTTGAAGTTGATAGCACCATTTTTCACGAGGAATGAGCTTTCGCCCTTGATGAAATGCCTCAGACGGGCCGACCGCATAGCAAAGCGAACCAGCATGTTAAAGGCAGTCCATACGGCCAATGCAAACAGAATGTGCCACATAGACATGTCCGGATTGTAGAGAACACCACCGACAAGGGCACCAATTACGAACGCACTCACCGTGTCGAGAGGCGTTAACTGGGCCATCTGTGCCTTGCCGGTTATGCGCAAAAACACCAGAATACCGAGCATTCCCGTAATTAATTTCAGTGCAATATTGATGTACGTTTGTAAATCAGCATACATAATTGTGTAATTTTCCTGATGAAAAACTGATGAGCTTTAAATTGTATGCAAAGATAAATATATAATTTTTACCTGAAATAAACGATGCGCAAAAGTTTTCTTTTTTTTGTCGTCACGCTGCCATTTCTCTCTCTTTCCTGCACCCTTATTTCCATTACAGTATCCGAACAGGCCTGTTCCCATCTTAAAATATATCCTTTCAGCCTTTCCTCTAATTCAAAATCAGCTGAAAAACAGGTTCATTTTGTCTTTCTGTCTAATCCTGTTCTTCCGTCTGTCCGTCTGTCTTTATGTCGCCTTCAGCCACTGCCCCCTTCAGCGTTACCTTTATTTCTTCAGGTGCCTGCACCCTGCTGTATATGGTTCCGTCGGCTGCACGCCGGTGGTTTACGGTGATGGTGCCGAACGGTGTGGGAAACGAGCCGCTCACTTTGTTGCATCCTGCCAGATGGGGTTCGATGGTAACGGCGCGGCAGCCTGCCCCGGTGGGTATCACGCCCAGCACATATCGCGAGAGCCATGCGGTTACACCGCCCGCCCATCCGTGGCAAAGGCTCATACGAAGACCCTTGTAACAGTTGGTGCCGCGGTCGGCATGTATGTCGAACTGCCCCGCGGGCACAATGCTGTCGATGTGCGAAGCGCGTGCGAGGTCGTCGTAATCGAATTCCTCCCAGAACGTTGTCGCTCCCAGATTCAGCATGCCTCCCCAGTATTTTTTGACGATGTCGACAGCCTCTTCAAACCTGCCCTCGCGGGCCAAAGCCTCTAACATATAATAGCCATAGAAAGTAGAGAACCCCCTTGGCCCGCCTTTCAGCAGCACATCACGGTCTTTCGTGTCGCGGCTGAGACCTGAAATAATAAGTAATGCCGCTGCCTCTTTGTTGCCATAGTTGGGCAACGGGCGGCGGCGAAGCCTTTCGGCGGCCTGCCTGCACATCGTCACCATATCGTCGTCGCCGAGTGCACGGCCCATTCCGGCACCGGCATTGACAGCCATGTAGCACAGCGAGTGCAGGCCTGATGCTATCACATCGGGCATCTCAAACGTCGGCCAGTCGAGGAAACGAAAGCCGTCAAGGTGTTCGTTTCCTTTCTTGTCGATGCGGCTGCACACCAGCTGCAGCAGCTCTTTCATATAGGGCTGGCGTTGCTTTAAATAATTAAGGTCGCCCCTGTACAGGTATAAGTCGCGCTGACACAGCAGCCACCACAGCGAGTAGGTGCTTATACCGTTCATCCACGACGGCAGCGGTGTATCGGCCTCGGCAAAGTTCAGCGACCGCTCTATGGCGTCGTTATGTCCGAAAACCGACAGTATGGTCATCAGTTCAGGGTGCAAATCGCCCATCCATACGAGGCGGTCGCGCTTAATTCCGTCCCAGATATACTGCTGCATACACTGTTGAACGGTATAGGCACCGGTGTTCCAGATGTTGTTCAGCAGCTGGTTGTCGCTCACAAACTTGCCTAACCACGGTGCGTCCTGATAGCGCGCTATGGCCCTTACCGCCCGCAGGTTGTAGCGGACAGCCGTGTCTTGCAGCTCGATATAGGCAAAGCGGAAGCCCGTGTTGCCCGTCTGCGTGGTGCCGAGCCATGGTGCAGACAGCAGGAAATCGCGCATGGCGTGGTCGTTTGTCGCCCCACGCTTCCCGCCATCGGGCGATAAAGCTTCGGTCACCGACTCGCCAAGGCGCACCCTTAACCTTACGGGCGCATGCTCCGGACGTATGGCCGACGCCACCTCGATGGCACCGTGCAGTTCGCGTCCAAAGTCAACGAGCACGGCAGCCTTATGCGCTGCGGTACTCTGCATGACGGTATATGCCGTGTCGGCCACCGAAACCTGTCCCGAAAACGGCTGCAAAAGTCGTTCGGCATGGCGCACAAAGCGGCCCGTCGAGTCTGAAATCCACATCACCCGCTGCGGTAAACAGTAGTGATCGGTAACGCCACCGTTGTTCGGCGGGGCTGCCATTTCGGCCGTCTGTGCCGATGCCGGCAGGCTGAAGCACGCTGTCAGCATGGCGCATAGCACTTTAATCATCAGCCTGTTACGCTTATTTGTCTTCATATTTAAATTATTTTCCCAAAACCTCTCGCCGTATTGCTCATTGTGTGACGGCCGTCGGCAACGTTGCTGACGGCCGTCAAACACCGGGTCCGGCGGCCGTCGTACGTGCTGCTGACGGCCGCCAGACACTCACTTTTCCGGCACAAAATCTCCCCCGGTATTTCATCATCGCATCAGCATTTCAGCATAAACTGTCTGCCTTTATCGCATCATAGTTTTACCTTTTTACTTTTTTACTCTCTTACCTTTAACTTAATTCTTTATTTTTTTAATCTTTTAACGCTCACCTTGCCTATTATCCCGGTAGGCTGTAACGGCGAATCGGCCCCGTAAGACAGATGTCCGAACGACGTTTTGCGCTCGTTTTCGGGCAACTGCAAGTCGCCAACGAGGCGGTTTTTCCAGTTGTTTACCACGGTTATTTCAACCTCGTTGCGCCCCGTTTTCAGGTATGGCGTAATGTCAATGGTGTATGGAGGCGTCCAAACGCCGCCGGCATAGTGGCCGTTTATCTTCACTTTGGCCATTTCGTAAACCTGCGAAAGGTCAATCAAATAACTGTATCCTGCCTGCAGCTGCGGCATATTAAAGGTGTTTTTATAGGTTGCCGTACCCGAAAAATACTTCACAAAGCGGTCGGTGCTCGTCGTCAGGCTGACCAGATTTTTCAACGAAAGCCGCTTCTTTTCGCCAAACATGGTTTGCAACGACAGGCTCCACGGGGTGTCGATAGTGAGCAATGTGTCGGCCACGGGAAAGTTATCGTCCATGCTTAACGACGCCGTGCCGGTGTGGGCAGGCTCTTTAAACACGAGAAAAACGCTTTCGTTGGGTGCCAGGCGCATCGGGACGGAGGTGATATTAGCGTCCTGACTGAACGAGCGCAGCACGCGAACGCGCCCGTCAATCGGCGTCCAAAGCTCGGGCTGACGGCCTGTTATGCGGAGCTGTGCAACGAAATCGGCCTGCCTTTCAGTTTGGTTTGATACGAAGAAAACATCCATATCGTCGCGTGTCAGGTGCGCAAACTTCACGTCTTCAGCACCTGCAAACAGGGCGTCGGGGGTGTTACCCGTGAGCCTGAACACCTCATCAATGCTGTAACCCGTAAATAAAAGTCCCTTGCCTACGTGGCGCATGCCGCACGATGGCAGGCCCGGCCCCCACAGTTCGTCGGCTATGCGGCGCACCTCGGCGTCGCCATCGCCCCAGTCTTTCAGGCTTGGCGAATGCAAAGGCTTGGGTCCGAGCACCACGGCACCGTCGTAAAGCAGCTGCCTGATACGCCTTATCATGGCTGGACGCATACTGTTTAGCGGGGGCAGAACGAGCAATTTGTACTGGTTTCCATACGGCAGGTGCAACAGATGGTCGGCCGAAGCCGTGAGCCTGCCTTCGATAACTTCGGCATTTATAAAGTCGAACTGGTAGCCCCGGGGCAGTGAAGGCTCGGTAATGCCTGTCATAACGGGTGCATCTTCGCCTATAAAGTAGGCCACATCGGCCACATACCGTCCCTGCTGAAGCATGTAATTGCAGCGTTTTAAGTAAGTGGTGAAGAGGTCGAGATGGCTGTACCACGTGTTCTTTCGGTTAAATTCCTGCCCCCATGGAAAGTTCATTCCGGGAAATTTATTCTCTTCGGGCTGCGAAATAACAACGTGCAGCAACGAGTTATTAACCCCTTCGGTAAAGAATTTATCGCCTCGTTGCTTCATGTTTCTCGGGCTGCGGGTGAACTCTGGCGGGCCACACGTAAACGATTCAGACGATACACGCGGCTTGCCATAGATGTGAGCCACCGACGATGCCGCCCTGTTTTCGATGTCTCCCAATGAGCCTTCGCTCCAAAACTCGCCCGCAACCTCGTCCGATTGTCCCCCATATTGCAGAAATTCGCCGGGAAATCCCCAGTGGCCATAGGTTTCAAGCCACAGCGATAAGCCGTCGCGGTGGCCCAAATCGCGTAGTGCACCTATGTGGTCGTAAGCCAGACGGTCGGCTATCATGCGCCTTAAGTCCCATAAAAACCGGTCGGTTTTCTCGGAGCTTTCCACCACAATGCCGTCGTAAGCCAGCAGATAAGGCGTAGGATCGTAGCCGAAATGTGAACGGAAATATTCAAAAAAGTCGTCGCCAAAATTCTGCGTTGCCTTTTCGTAACTGTCGCAAACCATCACCTTCCACGTTGTGCGGTCTTCGGGAGGAATACGTTTTATCAAGTCGCCTACAAAGCTGTCGTAATGGTTTTTCAGCGCATTGCGGTTCCATCTGTCCACTTCAAGTCCGCGCCCATAAGCGTCACGGGTGGGGCCGTTCGTAATCATCGTCGGAGCCATATAGGTGCGAACTACCTCCCATGTGCCGTCAGGAAAGGTAAAATGAAGCGTATCGCCATGCAGGTTTGAGGATAAATCAAGCACGTCGGCGGCAGCAACCACGTTGTTTCCTGTGTAATTGACGGGTGTTTTCCATTTATAATCAGTCCACATGGGGAGCGGAACCTGCACCATTTTGCCCAGAATCTTGTCGGGAAACTGGTCAACGATGGGTGTCTCGGCGAGCGTAATCTCGCGCAGCGTGCACGGTTTGTCCACATGAAAATCCAGGCGGAAGCGGTTGCTTACGGTTTCAGGCAGCGACGTTGCTATCGGTGCCAGCACGTAATAACCTATTTCTATCATCATGTTTGTGCGGTCAAGGGGCTGCGTTTTAATTGTTTCGTACGTGCCGTTGCGCTCGGCACTGAGGGTGACATAACCCTTAACGGGCGACGCTATTTCAATACGGAGCGACCGAAGATGAAAGTTTTCTTTGGCCGTGGTGATGTAAACGGTGGCTGTTTTCGATGCGATTTGGGCCGTTGTAGCGGGCGATCCGTCGAAAAGCGAGCTTATATTGTCGATACCCAACGCCGTAACGTTGTCGGTTTGCGCCGTAATTTGTGCGTCGTCGCGCTTATGCCGGAACGCCAGAAGCCTTACATTCTGCAGCCAGTTCGACGGATGGGGAAACACAATATTCTGCAACCGGCCGCCCCTTACAACGGCATGCTGCGACGCCAGGTAGCGCATCGACTGCTCTTTCTTGTTCCATGGTCCGCCCGCCTGGCTCCAACCGGGTCCGTTAAACAGGCCAATCTCAATGCCTTCACGCGATGCCGTTTTCATGGCTGTGTGCATAATGTCGTACCATTCGGGCGTCTGAATGCGCACAGGACCCAATGGAGCCTCGTCGTCTTCGAAAGC
>ERZ772945.2320-NODE-2320-length-11782-cov-4.554532_pt1 | contig 11782 bp, 16 predicted proteins | sample MGYA00511681_ERZ772945 | MGnify/ENA primary metagenome ERZ772945 (study PRJEB29015, sample SAMEA2737943) | human oral metagenome | biome: human oral; feature: human-associated habitat; material: dental | place: China | collected 2143 ... | reverse complement strand
ATGATAGTGAACCTTCGGTGGTCGCTGAAAGAACGATACGGAAGTATGGCATAAGCGCTTGTGAAGCGCTGGCAGAGGCAGAACGTAGAAAAGAAATCGTTGAGAACCTGCGTGTTGTTATGGAAGCCCTTACAGAGAACCAGCGCAAAGTATTATTGATGACTGGCGCGGGATATACACAAGAGGAGATTAGGAAAGAATTAAAAGAAGCTGGGAGTAGAAGAAACATTGGCTATATCCAAATTTCAATCCCAAAAACTCTTGAAAAGGTCACAGACGAGGATCGTATACAGTTCTTGAGAGAAACAATAGAACAGTTATCTGCCACATCACGGGGAAGACATTCTAAGCTGTACGCCGATCTGAAAGAAGAGCTTGCATATAAGGAAAGGATTCGTGAAGCGCTCAAGAAATTGATCGTATTGCTTGAACCGCCTGTAAGTATGAGAGAAATGGACGGCAGCGCTTTTGAAGGAGCATATCCCTTTGAAATAGCAACGGCGGTTGGAACAGGCATAAGGCAAGCTATAGACAGAGGGCACAAAGTCATGAAGCCTACGTCTAAGTGTGTGATACCTGAATACCTGCACGATGCGTTCTGTGATAGCAATGGAGTATTTCACGGAAGTATTACCCACAAGCCTAGCTATGTATCTCCGATATGCTGCACCTTATGTGCTAAGTGTAAACGCAAGAAAGATGTTGATGGCAGAGATGGATACGGTGATTATGGAATAGAAAAGGTCTTGTGCTCTGAGTCGCCTTCTAATTTACATTCTGCCTAAAATAGTCGGATCGTAACCAAAAGAAAAACAAAAAAAGCCCGCTAACCTCACATTCGAGGCGCGGGCTATTTTTTTTGTTTATATAGTTGTATATATCCACTTTCTACGATAGTTCTGACTATATTTCTGGTTTGTCTGAGTCATAACACACATCCAAATCGGAGAAATGGGTATCTATGTCGTTTCTATAGCGTGAATCTCCGCTCAAGATGCGAAAGTCGCCGTATACCGTACTGTATATTTTATGATTTTGCATCTCCTTCATACCGATAAATAGCGGTCGAGCCGTCTGCTGATGTCAACACCACACGAATAGGGAATCCTTTAGCATTGTCCTTTTCCGTATGGCACAGTTCGCAAACATATAACTGCTTCATCTTCATAATATTACCTCCTCAATATATTGTTTAGATACACATAGTTCCTGCATCGTACATACGTCAAACCTGTAGCGAATCGGAGAAACAGCTAGAACGCGAACGATGTGTTGCAGTCATCCGCGCTCGCTGCCCAGCCGAAAAATGCTCAGTTTCGTCGTCGTAGATGGCACGTCATTTCTCTATATACAAAAATAACAAAATCAATAAGCAGGCAGTAATCATGCTATCACCTGCCTTATAAATGCCTGTTGTATTTGTGGCGAGAGTTATTTCCCATCAGTCGAACAGGCGTGACCTCAAAGATCGTGCCATCGCGCTCGATATGGTGCGTTTCTGCTACCCCACCGATAGAACGCAACAGCCTCTTGGCGATAGTGATAGAGACGGCGATCTTGCCGTCCCTAGCTTCCTCTGATATGGTGCGATGTCTGCACCTATCGAAACGATCCGTCATATCCAGTTTAACACCAGACGCAGCCAGATAAGCGCTGATGCGCTCTTCTAGCGGCATCGAATCGGGGAAGTAATAGTATGTTATCCTCACAGTGCCACCCCTTTCCTATGCAACGTCACCGAAGATGGCCTCCATCGCCTCCTCGACGGTAGGGGCAGCCTTAAGCTGCTCGTCAGTCAGAGCCATTCTTCTTGACGCATCGGAGAAAACTTCTACAAGCTCCAAGCGGGAAAGCCGGAGCTTAAGGGTATGAATGTTCTCGTTATGGCAAACGAGGTCGTTATAGGCCTCTTCCATATCCGGGAAAAATTGAAGGAACGTCTCTCTCATCCCCTCTATTTTTGCCTGCGTCTGCTGCGCTCGCGAAGAGGAAGGATGCTGTTTTGCTCCACTCAGCCATGCGCGATACTGGCCGATCTCATCTTCAAGCTGGGAGATGGTCAAGACGATCACGTGCTGAAAAAATTCGTGCTGCTGTTCTGTAACAGCGTAAACTTTTCCTGTCCACGTATTGATAATATTTTTCATTCGTATACCCCCCCTTATTCTTGTCCATCGAAGCCCATATCCGAGAGCCTCTCGAAAACTTTATCCATATAGTCTGATACACCATACGGATTGCCTCCGTTTTTGATGTAGTTTTCCATGATGCTGTCAACGGCTACAACAGCATCGCTCAAATAATGTCCTTTATATCCGGACGCAACGGCGCAGGTATAGGCTGCATTATACGCGCCTTCCGAATAGGACAGCTCGGCATCGGATGCGCCTTCGCTTCTTCGGGCTTCTTTTACGGCAAATGAATCCTCTGCCGCATACCGAACAAACTGTTTCCAGACTTCTTTCATTTTCCGTTCTCCCTTCCTATTCGTTCAAGAACACTTCCAGATCCTTGACATACTCCCGAATGACATCAATGAGCTTCTTTCCCAATTCCCCTTCCACTCGGTACGTCATAGCTGTCGCTTTCCAGCCAAAGTCAATGTCAATGCTGCCTCGTTCCAAGACGCATGAGAGAAATTGATACTCTTCTTGCGCTTTCTCGTATTTTTTTACGAAGGCCGCGGCGTCCTTGTACTTCTTCTCATTGTTTCCCATGATTTTTCTCCCTTCTACTGAGCACCTATCAACGCACCTATCGACGAAGCTAGAACGCGATCAACCATGTTCAGTGTATCGCACGGTGTCACGCGCTCGGCTCGATCGGAAAATGCTTAGTTTGATTCCAGCTCCCTTATGACTCCCCTCAAGTCAGTCTGGCTTAAATCTACACCACTCAGATTTGTCCAGCGCAAGTCAGAACCTCGAAGGTCTACGCCTCGCAAGTCAGACTCGCGAAGGTCGGTTCTCCTCAGATGTGCACCAGTCAAGTCGGCACCGCGCAAGTCGGTATCTGTCAAGTTTGCACCGCTCAAGTCGGCACCATGTAAATTGGCACCGCGCAAGTCTGCCCCGCGAAGGTTTATTCTACGCAGGTCGAAGCCTTGCAAATCGGCACCGCGCAAGTCCGTACCGCGCAGATCGGCGTCGCAAAAATTGCAGCATTTCAGTATCTTTCCCAGAGTTACTTTGTCCATAGTGTTTGCCTCCATTCACATCGCCTTCTGAATCACGTCCGAATACAGGAAGCTATAATCCTTCCCGTACTCAAAATCTGGACGGGAGCAAATTGCCTTCCATTCCTTATCAAAGACAAGGTCAGAGTCTAACAGCAACCCAGTCTTCCTTGCGTATCGGAGAATGAATTTTTCAATCCATCCCCATGCGTCCTCGATCTGTTCGGGCTTGTCGCCCTTTTTGTCGAGAACGTATTCAAGCGCCTCGAGGCCGTCGAGCAGTATCGGCTCGGACGTTGTTTCCCGCGCAATTTCCCCGACCTGAAACTGCGTCTTCGTAATGCGGAACAAATCCCGCTCCCAATAGGAAGCCTTTTTTGTCGGCTTGATCGTGACTTTGCGAACGCCGAGAGGAGTACGCAGCATCGCCTTCGCGCCTTCTTCCGGAAGCTCGAAGAGGATTTCATAACCCCCGATCTTCTTTCCTTTCACTTCATCCGCACCGTCTTTAGAAACGACAGCGACGGGTTTCCAGTACCCGTTTTCGATGCGGATCGTTCTTGCTTCCTTGTCATATTCCATCATGATGTTTGCCTCCCCTAGACCTATACAATATCCTAGAACGCATCGAGAGAAGTGCAGTCTTTTACTCCTCCTCCGTCGCGTCCCATGACCGGAAAATGCTCCCTTTGTAGGGAAAGAAACTCGGGGCTAGAGATGAGCTTGCTGATGTTTTCCATCGCTTCGTCTTTCGCTTTCTCAAACGCGGCTTCGACCGCCCTCTTGCGCTCGGCGGCCTCGCGGTCTACATACGTCCCTTTTCGCATTTCATCCAACGTGATAACGTCTTGGACAAACGGACGGGAAACCTCCTTGTTATACGTCATCATAATTTGTTCCCCCCCAGAGCCTATTAGCATAGCGCAGGATTTCAGCCATGCGCCGTGCCTTATACAATACCGAGCACCCGACATCGTCGGGGTTTACACCGAAATGGTTTTCTGCCTTTTTCTTCAGGGAATCCAGCTCCGACATGATCCTGCCGTAATACAGCAGAAAATTATCAAGCTGCATATCGGTATTATTCATGCTTATTGCCTCCTCTCCATTAACCCGCTTCCGTCGGGGCGTACGATGTCCTCGACGTAAATTCTGCCGCGCCGCGTCCGGAAGTACGGCCTACCATCAGAGGCTAGGCGTAAATCGGATCGACAAAGCCTCCCCCTTTCCTATGGCCTCCATCAAACCCTTCTACGTCTCGAAAGATATAGAAGGGCTTAAGCAAGTCACAGCTATTCCTCCCCCTCGTCTTCGTCCTCTTCCTTTGAGTCGCCGTACAGATTCATGATGTCGGCTAACTCAAACCAAACGAAGTCATTTACGTCCGTTTCCGTCGGCAGGTCTCCATCAACGGCAGCCGCGTCCATGTAGGACGTTATCACGTCCCACGCTTCTTTTTCGCGGCCTTGTCGCTCGATCTCGCGAACGACCTCGACCGCTCCCGACCATGAATTTTTTGAGATATATTCCCAGTCGATTTCTCTCTTGATGAACATTTCAAATCCTTCCTTCGCCATTACGAACGGCCTTAACGAACGCCTGGAAGATGCGCTCGTGTTCGGCTTCATCGTGCCTGGAAAGCGCCTCGGCCGCTGCCGTCTCGTACTTCTGAATGAAGTCGTAGGACAGTTTGAGATCTCCAAACGGAATATAGCCTGTCGCGATAGCAAGGCCATCTCCGAGGTTATACACGTCGGCACGCCAGCCGTATGTGCGTGATGTCGTGTACCACATCGGCTCACGGCCTTGCATAAGAAACTGAACCGCACAATATCCGACAGAAATGATATTCCTGCCGAAAATGTGTTGCATGTATTTCTTTGTGGTTTTCATTTTCATGGTTTTGCCTCCTTATAACCTCATCAAAGTAGATACGTCCAGAACGCGTCTGGAAATACGCGCGCCCGCGAGCGCTGTCACGAACACGCGACCTGCAAAGCCTGCCCTTCGTTTCCCCATTGACATACCGATCGAGCACGACGTCATCGACGCCGTACTCGATACCTATGACGGCGGGATCGCTGTCGAAAAATTTTCTACTGCTTTCCGTCTCCTCCGTAATATTCGAGCAGATTATGAAGCCTCTGCTCTTCGCAGGAGGCTTCCAAGGCTTCGTATGCCTCTTCGTCATCCTCGAATGACCGCAAATAATCACGGTCGAGGGAGACAAGGTAGGCGTTCTCAAAAGCGACGTCAAGGACGGTTTCAACCGAAACTTGCCCTTGAATAAAGTCAAGGGCAATCACGGAAGGAACTTTTCCATGAATGACATTGCTGCCGACATAGGCCCAGTCGCCTTCGAGACGGACAAAATAAACAGAAGGGACGGAAACAACGAAAATACGATTCATTTTTGCCATGATAACAACTTCCTTTCAAAGTCACAATATTCCATCAAGTCTACTGATAGACTCATAACAAAGCCCGACTGTCACTCAGGCTCTGAATCAATCTACCAATCTGTTTGACGTTTATTTTACGTCGCCTGCTATCGTCTATAGACGCTCACGACGGCTAAACTATACGCTCTAAGTAACTCGCCAATGCGCGGGTCGGTCTAAGTCAGTCGGTTTCGTCGGCGATTCATCCGTCAAGGTAGGTTCTTGCGGCTTGATCGTCGGCACGGCGCTTTTACGTCCCGTCCCGTTTGTCGCGGGCTTGTTACTCCCTACCGATTCAGCCTCTTTCCTGCTGTATCGTTCGCTCGGTAGGTTCGAGCAACGTATTAAGTTTTCAAGGTACAGGCGCTCGCGTAGGCGCGGCCTCGCCTCCTTTCGGGTCTTATATTTATTTTGACGGCTTTTTTATACATGCTAGCCTGCATGGGTTTTTGATTTACAAGAGGTTTTCCGTCCTCTTGGTGTTATTGTAACTCGGTACCCACCACATTGTCAACTACTTTTTTGCAAGTAGTTTATATTTTTGGATTAGCCTCGCCAAGCGGCGCGGTGCGTCCGTTGTGGTAGCTCCTTGCTACGTCTATATCATAGCTCGATAATATATTCACATCAATAGGACGATGTGCCTAAAATATATAGGATAATAGTCATGATATGGCAAGAAATACACGAATAAGCATAGTCGATTTTTGGCTATATAATGTAGGGATTCGCATTTTTTTGATGCATAAATATCGGCGCGAACCCTTGGTATTACTAGGCTTGAGCCACTTTTTTATGCTATCGCATCGCCATATCCGGCGGCTTGGTGTAGCACATCGGGGAAATATATACCTACATGGGTATACGGACGGTAAAGCCGGACGGCGTGGGATCGGGCACAAGTGGACGACGGACGGCAACGGCAACGACTGCGCGACGACAGGGGGCAAGGCGTGGGATCGGGCAAATCCTTCCCAATACTTTAATTGATTAAAGAGTCAAAGGTATCGCCGAACATCATATATAACATAGTGATATAATATGCTTTGATGGGCAACAACACATATAATTCATATCATAATAATATGGAATACAGGCATGGTTATAAATGCTATATATAATAACATAAATAACAATTATGACAAAGATAAAGGATGACGATTATATATATGCTTAATAGTTATGATATGATAACTTGTGATTATGATATGGCGAAGGCTGCGGGATCGGACGACGATGCACGACGACTGGACGACGACCGACGCTTTTTATAGCGTTTTTGTTATATATTATATGCTATTTTGTTATATCGCAAGACGATCCGACGACGGACGACGACGGTGCTACGACGACGCTACAACGATATATAGATATTTATTATGATAGTATAAATAATATTTATAACATGGTAGTATGCAGCTGTTTTGTTATGATAATGATAAGCAATATACTACGATGGTACTACGACGATACTGCATATTGTGTTATTTTTGATATGATATACTATATATCGTGTTTATTATAACTTGTTGGCATAATATATATAAATATGATTTATTGATATATAAATAATACTAATAATGGAACGTCTGGCGGGTCAATTATTAGCGTTTTTTAATGTGTATCACGAAGCCGCATGATTATTGGGTTTTTGGGCGATTTTTTCGCTTTTATGTGTTTATGGGATAGACAAATAGCGTCGTTTGTTTTGATATAGTACGGATTATAGCGCTTGGAGTATTGATATTATTGGCTTTACGTGTGTTTGCGATATGGGTTTCTGCGACGGATCGGCACGGCGCAAGGGAGACGACGGATAGCGGCTGGACGACGATGGATAGCACGGATTCGCTTTAGTTAGCTAAAGATTTACGTTGCAAGTGATATGATAATATTTCTCTCGATATGCTACAAAGTTAGTAATGACGCGGCTTTATGGGCTTTTTGACGCTGCGATATAGGGAGCGCTACGATCAACGATAGACGACGGACGGCGCGGGAGAGGACAGAGATGGACGGCGACGGACGTATAGCAACAAGCTATGGTAATATGGCGGCTTATGGAAATGCTAGTGTTTACGGGCTTTTGGGAGGTTAAATAAGGACGCATAATAGCAATTAGGCGGCTTTTTTGGAGACGCGTTACAGGTCGTCGGATTCTCTCGGGCGCGTATCACGACGGGCGCGGCTGTAGTGTAGGGGAGTGGTAATTTTTGGTAGACCTAGGCGATGCGCGTTCTTGACCTTGCGGGCTTTAATTCTTTCATGCATCTTCGCGTATTATCAACATTTTTCATATCATTTCACATCGGAGAAATATGGAATGGGGGCTATGAAAACGATGCAAAACCAGGAGTAAAAATTGTGAGAATCCATGTGATACAGAAAATATGATATTTGTGATACAGCCAACGAAAAAATTAGAAAATGATGAACATGGTGTTAAATATTATAAAATAATTAAAAAATAGTTAATATATAATTAAAAATATGATTTCAGGTCTATTTTATTTCCAAAGTCACCACTCAACTATAGTGAGAGTATTTTTTCTAAGTCAACAGGAGACGGTGGCGAGAGTCTACGACGGACGGCGACAGAGGGGGGCTTATGTGGGTTTTGACTATATAGGGTTCTTGGGAGAGACCAACGTAAAGATGTGGACTATGGATTTATCCAAGACTGCTTTCGTTTTGATGCACGGACTGCTTTACAAGTGGAACGCACTGCATCGCAAAGAAAAATTCAACATGACCGACGAGAAGCTAATGACTCTTACGAGCATCAAGAGCAGGTCGGCATTACGCAAGGCAAAGAAAGAGCTTGAAAAGGCGCGGCTGATTACTTACTATCCGTCCAACAAGAGATTCGGCACAACGTATTGGATTACGGTAGAGCAAAAGCAAGAGAAGCCGGACGCCAAGGCTGAGTCCTAGTTTTGATATGCTGTATGAAAAATGACCATCGCTACGGAGCAGAAATAGCCAACTACAGAAGAGAGGTAACTCATCTATTACTAACGTAATAGATAGTGAGTGGGCTTGAGAGCACTTTTTCTTCGATGTGAAAACAAACAGATTTTGATGAGATTCGACATTGATTCAAGCAGAGCTTGAATGATTTACAAGTAAATCGTCTTGGGTTATCACACAATCCCTTCGGGGACTCTTGCAGAGAGCTAACGAATCGGAGAGATAAGGGCTAGCCCCTTGTGATGCGCAGCTATGATATGCTACGCCGAGACACACTTACTTTCTCCGATGTGAAAACCCGTCGTTCGTTGCAGATCGTCGTAGGTCGCTGTAGGACAGTAACCCAAAAGAAAGAAAAATTGCGCTAAAAGAAAGAAAAGGTGAGTTATGGATTTATTTACAAGCCTGTTGATTGAGGCTCTGATTCTGTGCGTCATATTTATTCTATGGCGAATCGAGGACAAAATAGAAACCGTGCCAGCGTTGCCGAAAGAGTTTGAGGGGAACACGGCAATGATATATCGCGCCACGAATACCACAACAGAGGCTACGCCGGGCATGGATAAGCAAAGGAGTGATTGTTTGGTCGCATATATCGCGTGCGAAATCACGCAAGGATATGAGACAGAGATTCTGGGCGTATTCAGCACCAAGGAAGCGGCAGAGGAATATTGCGAGTACAAGCGGGTCGTCAGTGACGGCTCCCTTTTTTATGTCGAGGAACATGGTGTTGACGAAAGAAAGATACCTAAGCGCATCGGCGTAGAGGTCATTTGTGATGAAATCTATTTTTTCGATTCGGAGAAAGATGTTCCGTGGGGCAAAGACCCAAACAACGAAGATGTGATTCGGTTCTCTATGGACTATGATGGCCAGTCACTTGCAGAAACGCGAAAGGCTGCGAAGTTTATAAAGAAGTGCGTATGGGGCTGACGCTTGGAAGTTTGTTTGACGGTATCGGAGGGTGGTTATCATCTGCTATTGACTACGGCATTAAGCCGCTGTGGTCTAGTGAGGTAGAGCGCTTCCCTTTGGCTGTCACGAAGCATCACTATCCCGACGTACAGCAAGTCGGAGACATACGAAACTTAGACGGGGGGGGTATTGCCTTCCGTAGACATCATTTGCATGGGCAGCCCATGTCAGGACTTATCGTTGGCTGGAAAAAGAGAGGGGTTGGATGGCAAACAGAGTGGATTATTCAGAGAAGCAACACGAATTATACACGAAATGCAAAGAGCGACGAACGGCAAATATCCCCGATTCGTGGTATGGGAGAACGTGCCGGGCGCGTTTAGCAGCAACAAAGGAATGGACTTTCGAGCCGTGCTCCAGGAAATCGGACAGGCCGAAATTCCAATGCCTACGAACGGCAAATGGGCAAATGCAGGAATGGCAGAACTGCCTCAGTGTGAAATTGCATGGCGCGTCCTCGATGCTCAATACTGGGGAGTCCCCCAACGTCGCCGTCGAATCTTTCTTGTCGCGGATTTTGCAGCCGACGGAAGATGTGCCGCGGAAATACTATTTGAGCCAGAAAGCGTGTCTGGGAATACTTCGGAGAGCGAAAGCCAGAGGGAAGGAACTGCCGAAGGAGCTGAAAGAAGCTTTGGAGCGACAGGCACGGTAAAAACTCTAACTCCGTGGGAAGGGCAGAGTAATCGTGTATACGATAGCATAGGGGGATCACCCACTATCCGAAACGAAAACAATCTTAGGGTTTTTATTCATCGAATCGGAGAAAGTCCAGAGGGTACAGCGAGTAGGTCAGCATCAGATTCGTCTGAGCGTTCTCCCGAGTGTTTTAACATCTGTTCGTATGCATCCAATTCTATGAAATCTGGTAATCCGTATAGCGGAGTATATAGGGCAGATAAAACGAGAACACTAGACTTGAATGGCGGCAATCCTGCATGTAACCAAGGCGGTACTATGATTGTGACAGCCGGATTCAAAGCTGGCCAGAGTGCAAGGGCAAGGTTGGGTTATGCCATAGAAACAGCATCTTGCTTGACATCACAATGTAACGGAGTTGAACCCACGATAGCTTGCTATGACATGACACATGCAGATGAGGTTATGCGACCTGTTAAAGACGGCATCGCACCTACACTCAATGCGCGAATGGGTACAGGTGGTAATCAAGTACCAGTAGTGCAAGAGACACGTTCCTTCGATGCAGGTAAAAGCCCTTGTGTTGATAAGGGACCACAAGTTATCGCAGTACAAGGCAGCATGATTGGCAGATCGGAGAAGAATGGCCCTCAAGGAAGCGGATTATCTGATGTATGCTTTACGTTGAATACGGTTGACCGACATGCAGTATGTGTGGGGAACGGACAGCCGAATCAGTCGCAGACTACAGTAGGATCGCTCAACTGTATGCACGACCAACAGTGTGTTATGTTTTCCAAGACCTCTTTTGCTAAATACGAAGAGGTGGACAATACAACATCGCCACGAGCTTCCGGTGGTGACATCGGTGGTGGTAGCGAAAACTTGTGCTGTCAGTCTTTTGTTCGTCGTTTGACTCCGACTGAATGTGAGCGTTTGCAGGGCTTACCAGACGGATATACGCTTATCGAGGACAAGTCATGCTCTGATTCTGCGAGATATAAGGCGTTGGGAAATGGTATGGCAAAACCGTGTTCAGATTATGTGTTGCGCCGATTAGCAGAGGTCGTGAAGAGCTAATCCTATACAACACGGCTACGCCGACAATAGGCAAAACACAATATCTTCTTCGATGTGAAAACAAATTCGGCGATAGGCCGATGGCGGCTTTGCCGACATAGAAAGGACACGAAGCATGACAACAAAACCAAAAGAGAAGTTTGCAGGACTACCTACAGTGGAGCAGGAGTGCGTTATCACCATTGACCGAGACACGCGCTGCGCCAGAATCTACGCGAGCGATACGCGCTATATCAACAAGCTGGACAAAATCTACAAGAGGGTGCGTATACATCAGAACTGCGACGGCGTCACGGCGGTTGAATACGAAGTGCCGGAGAAGCTCATCTCATTCCGTAGTAAGATTTCAAAACCGAACTTTTCGGAAGAGCATCGAAAGGCCTTGGCTGAAAGAGCAAAGAAACTGAAAGCGTAACGTCGATTTTAAGGTCTACAAACACGAAGCGGAGTCTGTAAATAACACTATGAAACCCTCGACGCGACACTTTATATGCGTAGCATG
>ERZ772945.2319-NODE-2319-length-11792-cov-6.707336_pt1 | contig 11792 bp, 11 predicted proteins | sample MGYA00511681_ERZ772945 | MGnify/ENA primary metagenome ERZ772945 (study PRJEB29015, sample SAMEA2737943) | human oral metagenome | biome: human oral; feature: human-associated habitat; material: dental | place: China | collected 2143 ... | reverse complement strand
CCGTCTCGATGCCTGTCTCCTCGAGGAAGGAGAGATACTCCTTGCCGGCCTTGCCACCCTGACCAAGGATCTCGATCGCATACTGCCACGTGCCCGGCTCATCGTCGACGAAGGTGTACCTACCGCCCCGGTAGTCGACGAGAGCCTTACCCTCATGGCTCATCTCGTTAAGCCAGGCCTCCTCCTTCGAGAAGTCGGTGAATGCCCTCTTGATGGTTGTGCTCGCGCTCATGTCAGTCTCCCTTTGTGAATTTAGTCTATGTGATACTTTTAGTTGATGCTCTATGCGTGCAATGAGCGCTCGATGACAGGCTTTGCGTCGGCGACGAGGCTCTCTAGGCGCTCGACCTCGCGTGCAAAGGCCTGTCTCCCACCCTCGGTAATCACGTACTCCTTCCTGCGGTCAGACGCACGGTCCCCTGCGGCTCGTATCCAACCCTTCTCGGTGAGCGAGTTTATGGCACCGTAGAGCGTCCCCGCCCCGATGCTCACCCTCCCGCCAGTCAGCTCCCGCACGTCCTGCATGATCGCGTATCCATGCGTGGGCTTGTGCAGGGACAGCAGGATGTAGAACGTCGGCTCTGTCAGTGCCCCGCTGTCTTCCCTCTTTGGCATCTATGTCTCCTTCCTTACGTCTTCCGCTATACCGTCTTGCGTTATATCGCTAGGAACAATATATCGTCACCCGTAGTAGTTGTCAACTACTTTTTCGAGAATTTCTGGCGCCTTGGCGCTGCGGGGAGGGGGGCGCCTCCGTGCGTCGGGACCGCCCGTGGCGTGACGCCGCGGACGTGACGCCGGCAAACCGTGCCCTTCCGTGAGAGCCCGGCGTCAGTGCGCGCCTGCGACATTTGTGAAGGCAAGTGTGGGAATTGAGCGTTCTCGTTCGACGATGGCACGTGCTGAGCTTATGAATAGGTCAGGGATGACCAATCCGCTGAGATGGCCTGCCCGTACGGGATGATGCTCATATATCGCTCCTTAGTGTTGGGAGTAAGGAGAGGGTAGACGCCTTGACTGCCAAGCTGAAGGCAAACGGATATGAGCTTGTCAGTAGACCAAGGACAACCGGAGATGGCTACTATGAAAGCTGTATCGTTGCGACTGAGCAAAACCAGATTGAAGCCTCTATTTGAGTGATGAGAACACAACTCCCAGGTCGTCTCGATCACCTCAGTGAGCAATAGTATGCACCGAGTGTCATTGGGAAGCGCGCTCGACAGAGACGTCGTGGCAAAGAGGGCAGCAGCCTATGCGAGTGGTTGCCCGTGGGAAGCGAACTCCCAAATTGGTCAGGCAGCTCCTTGACGTATAGGAGGGATCGGTAAGGACAACTCAGCTGTGTCTCCTGCATCATGGGATCAAGGCTATTCTGGCATATGTACCGCTTGCCCTCGAGAGCGCCTTGCGCTTCGTCATAGCGGAGGAGGAGGCGAAGCGCCTCTGGGGATTCACGGACATCGACGGCCATAAGCTTATGATGCTGTTTGTCGTCGCAGACGAACGTGGCAAGGGGGTAGGAAGTAAGCTTCTGGAGTACGGCATTGCGGCGCACGCCATAAGCGAGTTCACGGTCAATGGGCAGAGCCCCCAAGCGATAGGACCCCACAAGCACAGGGAGCTTACGGTCCGCAGTCGCTCCGACATCGACGAGCAGGGCGATCCCCGCCCAGTCCTACTGATGGGGCGAGACCCGACTGGCACAGTGCCCTTCGTAGAATATAACCGGCAGCGGGAGGGGGACGCCCGTGAACCTCGGCATGGAGGACGAGCGCACGGAGCACAAGAGGTCGACGAGCGAGATGCGCAAGGGCGTGGAGTCAATCGCCTCCATCCTCAACAAGCACGGCCACGGCACGCTCTACTTTGTCGTGCGCAACGACGGAGAGGTCGTGGGGCAGGACGTGAGCGACAAGACGCTGCGCGACGTGAGCCAAGCCGTTGGCAATCACATCGAGCCCAGGATCTATCCGCAGATCGAGCGCTTGGAGACCCCGGACGGCAGGGCGTACGTCAAGGTGACGTTCTCCGGAGACGAACGTCCCTACGCGTGCGACGGCAGATACCGCATCCGCAGCGCCGACGAGGACGTCCCCATGAGCGCATCCGCGCTCAAGGACATGATACTGGAGCGCGCGGCCGGGAGGGACCCCTGGGATGGCCGCAGCTCGGGCAAGCCCGTTTCCGCCGTCGACGAGGAGGTGCTGCGCAGGTATGTCGCGCGGGGCGTACAGGCCAAGCGGATCCCGTTCCAGTACACCGACGCCCACGACGTGCTCTCGCGCCTCGGGCTGCTCTGCGAGGATGAGACGCTGACGAACGCGGCCATGATCTGCTTCACAGACAGGTCCCAGGTAGGCTTGCGCATGGGAGTGCTCGCAGACAGCGACCGCGTGAACATCCTCGACAACCAGCAGGTCTCGGGATCGCTGTTCGCACTCGTGGACGCCGGGGAGACCTACATCGTAAACAACATTCGCCGCGCGTTTGTCATCAACGCAAGCGTGTCACTGCAGCGCAGGGAGGTGCCCGAGATCCCCCTGAACGCAATCCGCGAGGCACTCTACAACGCCTTCAGCCACCGCGTCTATGAGACGAATGCCGCCGTTCAGATCGACATCTTTTGGGATAGCGTTGACATCTACAGTCCGGGCCCCTTCCCACCCGGAGTCTCGCCCGACGACTTTCTTGCCGGCAGGTCGGCGGCATCGAACCCGCGTAACGTGCTCATCGCCCAGACGCTCTACCGTTCCGGTGACATCGAGTCCTACGGCACGGGGTTGCAGCGCATCAGGCGCTCCTGCGAGGCGCAGGGCACGCCCGTTGAGATCTTCGAGCGCGCCAGCAGCGTCCACGTGAAGTTCACGCGCCAGGAGGCCCTAGACGGTGTCGGGCGCCTTGGACCCTTCGCCGGCGATACCGGCAATCCGCCAAAATCCGCCGGAATCCGCCGGAATCCGCCGGAAACGACAGGGCTTCCGACTGGCTCTCCCTGCCGACAAGCGACAGGAGCGTGTGCGAGTACCTGTCAGCTCACGGTCCCTCGTCCCCGCGGGAGATATCTGCCGCGCTCAACATCCCAGTGCGCACGCTCCGTGACATAGCAGGTCGCCTGGAGGCCAGCGGCCTGATATCCTCCTCGGGCACAACCAAGAACCGGACCTACGAGCTTTGGAAGCGCGGCTGAGTCGGGTCCAAGAGAGAGGCGGCGCACCGCAGGGTCGGCGGGAACTGGCGGGCGATGCCGACAGAGAAAAGTTGAAGGCCCTTTGTGAGAAGCTCGGCATAGATCCTGCCGGTCTCACTCTGCTTGAGGCAGGGGGAGACCGGCCAACCTCATCACCGGGCTAAAACCGATCGACCCTAACGACGCTACAGGGCCATGGCGTCCGACAGGCCAAGGTCCCAACACAGGTGGAGGCTGACGACGCGACCTCATTGGACATGCTCTTTGCCGTGCGCCCGGCAAGGGGCGTCCCCGCGCACCGATGCGCTCCTCATCCGAATGGGCGCGTGGGAAGACAGCACGCCATCCTAAACAAGCTGGACCACGGCCCTGTCGGTCACATCATGGCTCTTCGGGAATCGCTCCGCTTGATCGCCCGCCCCGCCATCCGCCCGTCCGCCACGGGGACGCCTTCCGCCACTGCGAGCATCCCCACCATCGATGTGAGGCGAGGGATCAAGATCCCATGACGTCGAATCCCACGCTAGGCAGTCGCATCGCTATGGCATCCATGTCCCGCGTACAGCCGGATGACCAATAGCGCTGTCGCAACGGTCGCGATAAGCGCCCATAGCTCGCTCACCGGCAGGAGCATCATCCCTTGCTGATAGAGTGCCGCCCCGCCATCCGCAAGCGCATGCAGCAACACCGCCCCGAATATCCAGGCCTTGCCGATCCTGCCGCTGACCGCCATCCACACCAGGACGGACAGCGCGACATGTAGCGCCATCGAGACGATGCGCTCGAACCCAGCAATCAGGTATACCGTCGGGGCGATTCCGATGAGGGCGTCTATCTGTTGGGCGACAAGTGCACGCGAGGCGTCGGGCACGGTCGCGAGCAACGCATCAGCGCCACCGGCGCTATTGAGCGCAAGCGCGAGAGCTATGTTCGATACCATCGACAAGCCCACTATCAGCATGGCCTCGATCCCCCCATGGCCGATGCCGTATCCGATGGCGCAGGGCAGGTCGTGATCCACCTTCCCAGACCGCAGCAGGAGCGCGAGCCCGCAGCTGCGCCCCAGCTCCTCGAACACGCCCGCGGCAAGGGCGGCGTACGGGACAAAGGCGACCGGCGTGAATCTGAGCCCCGGAAACGCGGAAAACGCCAACGCATGGACAAGCTGCTCGAGAAAGCCCGCAAAGACAACGAACACCAGCACGCCGACGAGAACCGCCCTAAACTGGACGTGCAGTCGTCTTCTCGCAACGACGAGCGCCACGACCGGCGCGCCAAACGAGATCAGAGCCGCAACGACCATGCAGGCCAGCGACGCATCAGAAACCATGGCGGTCAATCCTCTCTTTGAAGCCATCCGCGAAGGGCCGCAGACGGGAATGGCATGTTCCCGACGGCCACCACGCCCCTCGCATGCATGCGGGCTCACCCGCTCTTCTCGAGAGTGTACCACTGGGCGATCGGCACCCACGCCATACTCGCCCATCTCTCCCTCGCGTTGCTCACTTTGTAATGGAACCATGCACATCCACATTCCCTTGCCTCGGCGACAGTCAAGTTGCAGCCCACCTGCCCGCCGCTGGCGAGACTTCCGCGACTCAAGAACACCGCCGGTATATCGAGCGTGCCATCTGCGGTAGCCGCCACTATGCGGGCTAGCTTGTCGCACAGACCAGTCCCTCTGAACGGTCAATTGAGGGCGCCTCCCCCACCCTGCATGACCGTGCGCATGCCAAGGAGGTCGTGGATCTTTTCTGATGCCAGGTTGTTGTAGGAGGTCATAGGATAATCGGAGCGCGGGATCAATCGAGATTTTGAGGCTGAAGATGGAATACGTGGCATTGCTACGCGGCATCAACGTCGGCGGCAAGAACAAGGTCGTCATGGGCGAGCTTCGCAGACAGGTCGAAGACATGGGGTGCGCCGATGTCCGCTCGTACATCAACAGCGGCAACGTGCTGTTCGAGACTGACGCGCCTGAGCCCGAGATCTCCCGCGCCTTCGCGGCCATGCTCAAGGAGCGCTACCCCTTTCCCATCCGCCTTGCGATCCTGTCTCGGGAAGACTACCTGTCTGAGATCCCCAACCTGCCGACGTGGTGGAGCGAGCCGATCGCCCGCCGCGACGTGCTGTTCTTCACGCGTGGAGTAGACGCACAGCATGCACGTCGACGCATCAAGTCCATGCCGCTGGGCGACGAGTCGATACATTTTGGGAGGCACGTGGTGTTCTGGGGCAAGTTTAGCGAGTCAGAGTACCTGAGGACCGCATACCACAGGCTGCTCATGCGAGAGGACTTCTATCCGCTGCTGACCATCCGCAGCGGCAACACGTTCGATGCGATCGCAACGCTGCTCACGAGGAGCTAAGACGGTTCTGAGAAGCGTAGGCTAAGGGGTTCCCGGGGCCCTTCCCGACGACAGGCGTGATAGCTTCATGGGAGTTGTCACGTCCATCTTCTCTCGGGATGCGACGCCTCTGGCCGAGGACCCACTGGATGGCAAAGGGAGGGCAGATGACCTGTCTTTCCTGCTGTTCCGGCTCAAGGACATGGGTGAGAGTGTCACCCCAGCCTCTGGGGTAGATTTCCGGCCTCGTCGAGAGCGCGCCTTCGTGCAGGCGTGTCACCAGGCTTTTGGGGGCCCAAGCGTGGGCCCTGACGGGCGGGCGGCGCCTGGCATCGGTCGCATGGCAAGAGCGATGCTGGGTATGGCGCTTTTCGTGCCCGACGCACTCAGCAAAATGATCCTGGGCTGGTCGCCTCTGCCCATCACACCGTCCGTGATAAGTCTTATGCTCATGGTGTGCCAGGCGTATCTCGCAAGGCGCAAGGACGCGCGGGAGTGTCGGGGCCATCCCACTGCCGAGACATGGCGACGCGTAGGCTGCCCATGCGCCGCACACGTACAGGCCCAGCAACCCTGCCACAGGCATCACAGGGAAACGCGGGCCATCAATGCGCAACCCAAGGCATTCGCGCCCACAAATATCAGGTCACCGACTACGAATACATCGCCAATACCGCTCAGCGCGCCATCAATGGCTACACCGTACCCATGACACTGCACCTGGACCATGGCAAGACGCTTGGCGACGTACGCCAGGCCGTGAACGCCGGCTTCACTTCCACCATGATCGACGGCGCCGCCCTGCCGTTCGAGGAGAACATCCGCCTCTCTCGCCAAGCGGTGGACTTCTGCCACGCCAACGGCGTGCCCGTAGAGGCGGAGCTGGGCGCCATCTCCGGCAAGGAGGACGACCACGTGTCGGAGGCCGACTGCAAGACCAACCCCGACGAGGTCGCTGAGTTCATCGGGCGCACGGGCTGTGATCTGCTCGCCGTTTCCATCGGTAACGTGCACGACATCGAGGACACGCCCAGGATCGACCTCGACCATCTGGCCAAGATCGCCGCAGTGAGCCCCTGCCCGCTCGTGCTGCACGGCGGCTCCGGCATCGCCTACGACACGATCGCTGCCATGAAGCAGTACAACATGGTCAAGATCAACATCGCAAGCGACCTGCGCCAGGCGTTCATCCGCGCCGTAGCCGCCGCGCATGATGCTAACCCCAACAAGGCCAACTTGGCCAAGGTGCTCATGGACGCCCGCACCGCAGTAACCAAGGTCGCCAAGAAGGCGCGGCTCGCCATGAACGGGCTTCCGTACGAGAAGTAATCCAGAGACGGATCGGTATCTCTTTGCTGGCTGGCTGTCGCTAGGCCAACGCACACATCAGGAGCATCACATGCGCGGCCAATGGCCGCAGCGATCTGGTAACACGCCTCGAGCAGATGGCCGACGGCAACAATGGAGGAGCCAGAGTGTCTTGTCTTTGCGGCAGGACATCCTGGTTCCTTTTCTTGTCGCACCACAGCCACGAAAGGGGCCAGAAACTCGGGTGCCACTTGGAGCTCAAGGACTGCAAGATCCTCGAGGAGGGCTGGGCCCACAGCGGCGACAAGATCGGCTGCATCGTTGATGACAGAGCACGGCAACGTTCGTGTTCGGAAGCGCGAGCGCCACCGCAGCGCGGGCATTCCGGATCGACCAATCAACCGGAAGGAGTTCGAGTAGCTGGCGGCGGCGTACCTCGCAGAGCACCCCGAGCTCGCCGACTGCACGGTGCGCGCGAACACGGTCTCGATCCTTGTCGTCTCCAATAGCAGGACGATAATCCTCCACCATATCAACGCGCTGGGCGCCTGCGAGCCCGACGTCCGCCCGCAGGCTAGGGAGTGGCCCCGCCTGCGGGCGGAGCGTAAGCCGCGGACACCTGGGAGACACAGCGGTACCTCAAGAAAGCGGAGATAGACGCGGTCGCCTCGGCATGCGCGCCGCGCGTTTCGCCGCTCACCCGAGCATTGCCCTCGCCGTGCCGTGCAGGACGGCAGAACGGACCATAGCGATAAGATCCTCGAGCGGCATGCCGCGTCCCGATACAAGCCAGCGTGCGTACATGCCCAGGAGCAAGCTCGACGTCCCGTAGAAGACGAGTGCCTGCCGCTCGGACATCTCCCCGATGCCGAGGCGTGCGCAGACCACGTCCATCGCAGCTAGGCGCACCCGCTCGACGAAGGATGGGTCTCCCCCGTTGAGGAGCACCGCGAGGTGGTCGAAATGGTCCTCAAGCCCCTCCTTAATGCGCTGCGCTGCCCCCGCGCAGTCCCTGCTCCTTCCCGGCGCGAGAGTGGCGAGCATCTCCGGGAAGAACAGCTCCTCGACCCTCTCGAATATCTCGGCCTCACACCGGTCGCGCACGTCATAGACGCTCGAGAAGTGCGTGTAAAACGTAGAGCGCGTGATGCCAGCCCTCCCGCACACCTCGCGCACAGTCACGCGCTCTATCGGGTCATCCCTCATGATCTCGAACAGGCCGTCGGTGATGCGCCGCTTCGTCGCCGCCACGGTCTTGGAATCGCGCTTCTCCACAGACCCCCCTCGCAAAAATCGGACACATCCGCTCGTTTTGTCGCTTGAACGGGGGCGGGCCACCCCACACAATAAAACCGGACACAATGTCCATTTTACGGAAGGAGGTTACCTTGGGTCAAGGGACAGCACTCGTGCGGATCGAGTCCGCCTCCAAGAGCTTTGGGAGGAAGCGTGTGCTCGACGGAGTGTCTCTGGAGGCGCGGCAAGGGCAGATCACGGGACTCATCGGTCCTTCCGGCTGCGGCAAAACGACGCTTGTTAGCCTCGTCGTTGGCTCGGCGGTCCCGACTTCAGGTCATGTCTTTTTGGGCGGCGAGGCAGCACCCTATCCGACAATGCGATCGAGACTTGGCTACATGCCCCAAGACACGGCCCTCTACGAGGGCGTCACGGCTCGCGAGAACCTAGAGTTCTTCGCTGCGCTCCAAGGACTCACCCACGCACAGATCCGCGCACGAGAGGCGGAGCTCATGGCGCTTCTCGGCCTGGAGGATGCCCGCGACCAGCTCGTCGGCAACTTCTCGGGCGGCATGAAGCGCCGCCTCTCGCTCGCCGTGGCACTCGTTGCAAAGCCTGAGGTCCTGGTAATGGACGAGCCTACTGTGGGTCTCGACCCAGTGCGGCGCATCGAGCTCTGGGCCCTCTTCAGGACGCTCGCCGACAAAGGCGCCGCGCTGCTGGTGACGACCCACGTCATGGACGAGGCCGCCCGCTGCGATGTCGTAGCCCTAATGAGGGAGGGTTCCCTCGTGAGCGTCGGCTCGCCTCGTGCGATCCTCGAGTCGACGGCGACGGGGAGTCTGGAGGAGGCGTTCGTCGCACTCGTGGAGCCAAGGGGGAAGGAGACCGACCATGCGTAGCCTACTTGCGGTGGCCCGCCGCATCGTCGCGGAATTCGCCCACGACCGGAGGATGATCGCGGTGCTCATCCTCGCTCCCTGTGTCACCTTCCTCCTGTTCCACCTCATCCTAGGGGCACCCCCCACGTAGCCCCGGCTCGCGCTCGTCGATGTCCCCGACAGCCTCGCCTCCCACCTCCGCGACGAGGACTGCTCCCTACTGGCCGCAGACGCACAGGGGGCGCAGCGGCTCCTCGAGGAAGCGAAGGTGGATGCCATCGTCTCGGCAAGCGACGGACACGTCCTCGAGGTGCGCGTCGAGGGCACGGACGCCTCGCGCACCGCTTCCGCGCTCTCTGTCGTACGCTCCGCCCTGGTCGAGCAGCAGAGGGCCGCCCGCGACAAGCTACTCTCCCAGGCAGGCGAGTTCGAGGAGCGCGTCGACTCCATCGCCTTCGACATCGACGACGAGACGCGCTCGCGCCTGCCCGCCGGAATCCTCAAGACGATCGAAGAGGCAGAATCACTCGCCGACGACGTCCCCAACGTGGAGGACGCCTTGCCCTTCACCTCCATCGAGGTCGACTACCTGCACGGTCGAGCCAACTGGACCGTCTTCGAGTACTACGGGCCAGTCTTCATCGGGCTGTTCGTGTTCATGTTCGTCTTCATGACCGGCTCCATGAGCCTGCTCGCCGAGCGGACCTTTGGCACGCGGGAACGACTGCTCGCCACGCCCGCAAGGGGCTGGCAGGTCGCCGGCGGCTACCTGCTCGGGTTTGGCCTGGTAGCCCTGCTGTACACGGCCGCCACGATCGCCTTCGCCGTGTACGTGATGGGCTTCCCGAACGAGGGATCGCCGCCGCTCGTCGCAGTCCTTGCGGTCTCGATGGCGGTGGTATCGCTCCCCTTGGGCCTGGCCGTCTCGGGCTCGGCCAGAAGCCCCTTCCAGGTCATCCAGCTGCTGCTCGTCTTCGTCATGCCGCAGCTGATGCTCTCGGGCATCTTCGACCTCTCCCAGACACCAGCATGGCTGCGGGCCGTCGCCTCGGTGCTGCCGCTCGGCTACGGGGCCGAGGCCCTGCGCGACGTCATGCTGCGAGGGGCGGGACTCGATACAATAGCCGCGCCCCTCGCAGCATGTGGGGCTTCGCCGCACTCTTCTTCGCCCTGGCGTGCCTGAGCATGAGACGACCGCAGGCCAGATGACTCGGGTGCGCCGCCACCATCTCCGACAGAACCCGGCGCGCCATGATGCCAGCCGAAGCCACACCACCGCACGCGAAAGAATCGGCCTTTCGGCGACAGATAGATGGAAGCCAGTCGGCGGTCGCCGAGGTAGCGGCCGACGGGAGCGCTTTGTTTCCCCTGCAAGACTGGGATTCGGCGGTAGCGCCCTTCGCAATCCGCCTTTGCCACACCGATCAACTTTCTGATGAACTTCGTCTTCGCGTCCGTATGGACATCCCGGTCATGACCGAATCGCTTCCACAGGCCCAACTTCGGCGTCTCGCATGCCCGAGCAATCTGCGAGCGCTCCCCCATGTGGTCCCTGGGAATTGCCGTACTTCCCACATGGCTGATTCCCTCCGCAGGGCACTCGGATAGAGCATTCCGTAGCTTGGTCTCTATCCCGTCGCAGAGCGAGTCCCATTCGTCACCATGCTCGATGGGGAATGTGGAGAAAAGCTCCCACAGCTCGCCCAGCTACATCTCGGACAGCCCTCTCCCCCTTGCCTCAGCCCTCCCCTCCGCCGGGGGCCGGCCCACCCCCCGAGGAGAGCCATGCCCTCCTCGAGAGGCAGGTTATATGCTCCGTCCGCAGCACGCCCTCCAAGGCACAGGGAACGTCCTCCGCCGTGTGGTGGTAGCGAAACCCGCACTTCTCCTGCACCCGCCTCGACTTCACGTTCCCCTCGAAGTAGCCGCACCATATCCTCTCGAGGCCGAGATCTTCGAAGCCGTGCCGCACCATCTCGCGGACCGCCTCGGGGATGAGGCCCCGGCCCCAATACGGAACGCCGATCCAGTACCCGATCTCACCCTCCGTGTCGGGGATGCCGATGTTGCTCGCCCCGCCGCGCATCAGCCCGATGCTGCCGACCGGCCGCCCCGTCTCCTTGAGGACCGCGGCGTAGGTCTCCGGCGCGGAAAGCACCCCCCTGATGATCTCCCGGCTGTTCTCCACGCTCGCATGGACGGCCCATCCGGCGATCGGCCCCACGTCGGGATGGCTCGCGTATCTGTACAGGTCCCCCGCATCGCCCTCCTCCCAGGGGCGCAGGACCAGCCGTCTTGTCTCAAGGGTCATCCACGGGGCCTCCGATCTGCGACGTCCCTGCAGCGCTTTGATGGCTCGGGAAAACGCCCCTCCTCCATGCCTGGCTCCCTGACGGCCTTCCACGGCGCGGCCGCGGCCCTCAACCTCTCGCGGCATACGCCAGCCGCCCCATCCGCGCGGGAAGGCTTGACGAACTTGTTCCGCTGGAGCGCGAACCTATCATAGCCCCTGGGAAACATCATCGTGGGCGAGAATGGCACGCCGTCGACCATCCCATGGGGAAAGCGCGCGGTGTCGTTCGAGAGGATTCCACGCGAGAACCCGTGCCGTACGACGTAGAGCGGGCCCTCCCACACATCGGGTGGCTTGTAGGGGCGCGGTCGATCATTTCGTTGGTGGGGACCGCGCAGACGAAAGAGATGCCCGATGTTCGATCATCGCATTGTCGAACAGTGAAATATCGCCCATTTAAGAGGGGCTTCGGGGGTTAGTGTGTGTTGACGCCTCGGCGAATCGCGTCGCAACAGCGTACACAAGTGCCCCACTCTGCA
>ERZ772945.2316-NODE-2316-length-11817-cov-7.505696_pt1 | contig 11817 bp, 12 predicted proteins | sample MGYA00511681_ERZ772945 | MGnify/ENA primary metagenome ERZ772945 (study PRJEB29015, sample SAMEA2737943) | human oral metagenome | biome: human oral; feature: human-associated habitat; material: dental | place: China | collected 2143 ... | reverse complement strand
TATTAAAGTTTTTAATATATTACATCTGTTTGAGACTATAGAATTATTGTAGTTTTTTCATAGAGCATTGGTAGGGTATTTTGACGCATGCGGAACTTTGTTCCATGATTGTGTCCTGAGCGTGCATCAAAATCCACTAGGACCAAGCCTTCTTCGAGAGCATTAAGAAAACCTTTGAAACTAAACTTTTGCAACATAGTTACTTTTGAATAATGATAATACTCTTTATTATTTTCACGCTTAACCTCGGCTTGCACGTAAAAAGTGTTCAATAATTTGGTACCAGCTTTGTGCTCTAAATCATCAAAACCCCAATACGGCTGAGGTTTGAGCTCGCCAAGCCCGACGAGCGATTTAACCCCCTCTAGCCATTTTGCATGACGGATATTGACGGATTTCGCATCAAACGAGATAAGTATTTTTCTCTCGGTCCTATCTATAATAACCTTAAAACCTCTGTCACTCCTTGAGTTGCCGTGTATTGTTTGACGAAAGCTCATCGGTTTCTCTGTATTTCTTGCCGGCTTCGTGGTGGCATTTGTGGTGGTGCTGTAGGGAATTATTAAGTAAGACGACAAGATGACGTTTTAGGCGCTTTATCTAGCGAGTTCTGGTCATAAATCTTTTAACAAAGATCGTTCCTCTTCGGTTAGTTCTCTTCGTTTGAAGTATTCTTTTATCTCGTCTTCTATAAAACAGAATACCCAGGCGAGGAGGATGAATATAATCGGAAAAGCAACTAAATGTAAAGCGTAAAATAATCCAATGGGCAGACTTATAAGTAGAACTGCCAAAATAGGTATAAATGATTTTATGCTCGTTTTGCGAATAATACACCATTCTGTAAAAAATAGCGTAATTGATATAAATAGAATTAACGTTTTCATAATGTTATCTCCGCTCTTTTCTATGGAAATTAATTAGTTTTTTAGCTGCTTCGTAGGACACTTCACCATCAAGAGCCAGTTGTTTAACTAAGCTGGTAAACGTATCGTTGTCCGGCGGGCTGCTAGAAACTTTTTGAATCAACTTGTCTAGGCGTAACCGAATAGTTGGATAAGAGACATTGTAATATTTAGCCATTTCTTTTAGAGAGCCCGAATTAATAATAAATTGCCTTGTGAATTCAAGATCTTCTTCGGTTAATAAGGTCAGCCACTGAGGAAGTTTGTTCGTAGATATCTTTGCTATCTCCTTTCTATCCTCAGATTAAACCTAAATAATATTAAAGTCAAGTTTAATATTATTTAGGTTTTATTGTTTTAGCCAATTTCTTCAAACGATTTCTAATAGCCCGTTTATTGAAAAAAGGAATGCGCCGCCGATAGCAGCACATTCCTAGCTGTATTGCTTTTATGAGCTACCTTTTCTCTCCGTAGCCTTTCGTCAGCTTTTTATTGCGCAACTTCAATACTACATCTGCCGCTTTTGCTAGTTGCTTACTATGTGTGACGACGATGACACATTTGCCGTTATCATGAGCTGCTGAGCGTAGAGTAGCGATGATATCGCTGGCGGTGGCCTCATCTAGGTTGCCAGTTGGTTCATCAGCGAGAATAACTGGCGCGTCGGAAACAAGGGCGCGAGCAATAGCGACACGCTGCTGCTGTCCGCCGGATAGTTTGAGAACATTGCGGCGGATATGGTCGTCATCTAAGCCCATGTCGCGCAAGGTTTCGGCGGTGGCTTTTGGATTGACGAGTTTCAGGTTTTCTAATGGCGTTAGGTAGTCGATCAGATTGTAATTTTGAAAAACCAGCGAGATAGTGTGCTTGCGGTGATATGAATAACCCCGATCGGCAATATTTTGATCGTCAAAGAGGATCTGCCCGCCGGTCGGTTCGTCTAGACCGGCGAGTAATCCGAGCAATGTTGATTTACCGGCGCCGGATTGCCCGACGATAGCGTAGAAGTTTCCTGGCTGGAAATCGTAGCTAATACCATTAAGCACATTGCTTGTACCGTCAGCGTATGAGTAGATAATGTTGTCGAGAGTTAGTGTTGACATAAAGTTCTCCTATCGTAATGTGGTTAAAATTTGTTTTGGGGTGCGGCGTAGGATGGGCATAAGAGCGACTGCGCCGGAGATAATAACTACAGCAAGACCAAGGCTGGCTGCGAGAAGGTAGCTAACGAGCGGCGCAGCTTGCGGCTGAACGGTCAGCGTGCCGGCAACATGGCTGGAGTTATTCAATAGATTGGCTGTGAGGTGGTGCGATAGCACCTGACTACTAAGCGCGGCGACTAGTAACGCGGCGATAGCGACAAGTAATAATTCAATCATCACTTGCTCGGCGATTTGCCGTTTGCTTGTACCGATGGCGAGCAATGTGCCGATCTCGTGAATGCGGCTGCGCACCCAGAAAACCAACACGAGCGACAGTGTTGCTATTCCAGCGAGACTAATGCCAAGCGTACCGATGGCTAAAATGCGTTCAATACCTGCAATGCCATTGATGACGCTGGCAAACGAGGCAGCATTGTCGGTTAACTCTATTTTGCTCCATTCAAGCGGCAACGTTTTGGCGCGCCGGACGAGGTCTGGCAGGGCCCGCGGGTTGGAGGCAAAGTACGTGGCGCGGGTAAGCTGTCCAGAACCAGATAGTTGCTGCGCCGCCGCTAAAGAAGTAATGATTTGGTTTTCTGTCTGATCGGACGGTAGCGGACCAGGTTTGTCGGTTTTGCCGCTGAATATGCCGGTGATAGTAAGATCAACCTGACGGTCGCCTTGCTGTAGCTGTATGCGGTCGCCTAGTTTTAACCCGTTCTTTTGTGCAAAGGCCGTGTGGACTAGTGCTGTCTGCCGGGTATTTTCGCTAATATGTTTACCCTGCTCCAGCTGGTATAGTCGCCCGGTAAATTGGCTGAGCGATTGGCTGTCGGTTGTGCCGGTGACGCCGGCTGCGGCATCGGCTTCGTCGCTGAGCTGAATGCCGCCGTCGATTAACGCTAGCCCATTTGGTCGAGCAGTTGTTTGCACTTGGTAGTTGCGCGCTCCTATCTCAGCAAGGCGCCGCACCGTATCGGCGTCTTTTATTGGTAAGCCTTCGCCTTTAGTACCGCTCAGGCTAAAACCGGCGCGGATGTTGCGCTCAACATTCAATCGTAAGTTTGTCATTGTCTGTCGCACTGCCACTGTGCTCATGAGCAATGTAAAGATGAGCGCCATCACTGCCAGGATGATGAGGCTGCGTGTGAGTCGGCGCGCCACCGCCGTCCACGCGCGTGTTAGCATGACCATCGCCTACTCAACCTCCGTCAGCAGCTCTTTCGGCGTCGATTGGGTGACTGGCCGGCTCGCGAGCAGCACCGAAGCAATGATAATGATTAATCCGACACTCCACACTGCGACGAGGTCACTTGGTACTACTTGCACAGAAACTTTTTCGAGCGTGCGCGATGAGACAACCGAGTCGGCGTTAGCACCAAGTGATGCGCCTTTAAGCTGTGACTCGCCTTCCTGTTTGGCATTATGCGCCGCTTGATTAACAATATGGTCGCCTACGCGTTGTGCTACCAGCCCAGTTGCGAAGAACGAAGCGCCAAAAGCGATGACCGCAATCATGACTATCTCTGCGATGTATTGCAAAACGATGTTTGATTTTGAGACGCCAGTTGCGAGTAATACGCCTGCTTCGCGTTTACGTTCGTTCATCCAGAGGAATAGTACGAGGCTGATGATAACGATGCTGAAGAAACCGGTTGCGATCAACATGCCGTCAATGAGGCTATATACTCCCTTGACTGCGCCCGTTACGCCTGCTAATTCTTGGCTATTTTTGGTTAACTGATACATGCGCCAGTTAACTGGCAATTTTTCCGCTTGCTTCAGTAGCTCATCAAGCTGTGTACTGCCTTTGGTGAAGAACGTGGCGTCCTGGTAAATCTCTGTCTGTTCGGTATCTTTGCTGAGCGTGCGTGTGGTAGCAATGTCGGTAAAGAACAAATTCTCAAACAGCTCGACTTGGTAAGTAGCCTGGCGCGGGTTGGTACCGCTAAACATTCCGACGATTTGTACGGTGGCTTTTTCTGTTGAGTTATGCCGGTTGTCGGTGTCGTGCGGGTTAGCTTTAAGCGTAAAGGTGTCGCCAAGCTTGCGTCCGTTTTTCTGCGCCCATTTTTCGTGTACGAGGATTTTGTGCGTGTCGTCTGGCTTGATGTGCCGCCCGGAGGTTAATTTAATTGAACCGGCGCGGAATTTATTTTCCAGCTCTGAAGTATTAACGCCTAGTACGTCAGCAGCGTTGCCGAATTGTGCCGCTTTGCTCGTGTCATAACCGCTCGTACCGTCCGGTAGTGATACTAACTTGGTATCGGGAAAATCGCTTAAGACTTGCTGGCGTGCTACGTAATTTGTTACTCCTGGCAGGTGTTTGACTGCATTGATATCTTTGCTGGATACAGTGCCAGATCCGCGGTTCGTCCCGGGGTTTGTCCGCTGATTATTACCTAAGGTAGCGCCTGTCATGAGTGTTTTGTCTAACTCTTTAGCTGCATGGTCGGTTGAATGCTTGATAGCAAACCCGCTCAGCATGATGGTTGCCATCACGAGCAAAATTGCCAGTACGATGAGGCTTTTTAGTTTTTTCCTGGCGACGTACAGCCAGGCTCGGTGCATAAATGACATAAATCTCCTTTCGTTACTTTCACATCGGAGTGTAGCACGCTAATATGAAAGTAATGTGAAATGGAGATTATGGTTTGCTGGTGTGAGTGGTGCGGTGGTTGGCTATGGTAGTCTGGCGTTCGGTACTAAAGTCGATTATAAAGCGCACGCCATCTTTGACTGGTGTAAATTGATACGACCAGCCGCGTGCGTCAAGGAGTAACTTTACAGTGTAAAGACCAATGCCACTGCCAATTTTATTCGTTTTTCCCCTGCTTTGTCGTAAGCGGTAGAATGGTTCAAATACGCGGGTGCATTCGCGCGTACTGAGCGGCTTGCACTGATTTGTAACAGAGAGTACGTTATGATGAATGCGCACGCTAATCGTGCTGCCGCGATTACTGTAGCGCACGGCGTTTGATATTACGTTTGACAAGACGCGCTGAAGCATGTCAGGATTAGCGCGGACTTTAAGCGGCGTAAGATCTGCTGCAAAGACCAGCTTCCGTGTTGACGCTAATAATTGGTAGTCGTTGATAACATGCTCTACGAGCTGGTCAACTCTCAGCGTTTTTTGGCGCGCGACTGCTTGCTCGGCGGTTTGGCTAGCACGTAGCGTATCTTGTACCATAGCGGCCAGTCGGTCGACCGTTGCGAGCGATTCAGCTAATTGCTGCTCTCGCTCTGCCGCTGGTGTAACGCCGAGCTGTATATTTTCGAGCATAATTCGCAGGCTTGCAAGCGGCGTCTTGAGCTCGTGCGAAGCGGCGTGCAAAAAGGCTATTTTTTCTTTTTCGAGGCGTGTAATATGCGCGTTTTCACGTTCCAACGATTGAATGGTGCGGCGCAAATTATCATATAGCCGGTTGACATTGTTTCCCAGTATGGCGATTTCATCTTGACCCTTACCTACGTAATGCGCGTCGGGCTGCAGTTGCTGCATTGCTGTGGTAACCTTTGCCATGCGGCGGATAGGGCGCGTAATAAACTGGCTGTAGCAATAAGAGAAGATAAGCGCCACGAGCAGAGACGCTGTCATCGTATATGGCAAAATCCGCAGCGTCGCTGCTTTTGCTTGGTTAACAGACTCGACATCGGCGAGGAGCTTGACGCTCACTATGCCCGCCGATCCGCGCACTGTCGTCGTTCTAATGATGATTGACGCCGGATCAATCTGTTCGCCAGCAATTGTCACGAGGCTTGTGTCAACTGGCTGCTCAGCGATGATATTAACTGCTTGAAACCCCTGGAATGTCTCGTCTCGTCCGTCGATCGTTAGTGTGATGGTGACGTTATGACGCAGCGCAAAGCTACGGGCAGTTTGTCGCATATCATCGGCGGATTGTCCGCGTAGTTGGCGGCTTAAATCGGCTATCTGGGCTTCGGCTGCCTGCTGTTTTTGCTGTAAATAGACTGCTGGCATTAGTAAATAAATCAACCCGTGCGCTATGACAATCATTGCTGCGAGCATGCTGATTGACGCCAGGAATGTTTTAGGAAACAACGTCAGGCGCCTCATAACGATAGCCGACTCCTTTCACGGTGACGATGCAGTCAAGGTGCAATTGCTTGCGCAGATTTTTAACATACACGTCGATGACGCGGTCAAATGGCAACTCGTCGTTTGCCCATAGCGTATCTAGTATCGCCTGCCGGCTCCAGACGCGTCCAGGGCGGCTAACGAATAATTTCAGTAATTGGATCTCTTTTGGCGTTAAGGCGGCGCCCCGCCCCGCATATTTGCTAGTGTAAGCTGCGAAATCAACCTCTGCTTTACCGTAATGCCAGCGTTTCGGCAGCGGCGGACGGCGGCGCAGCAAAGCTTGCAGGCGTTTGTCTAAAACAGTGAGCGAAAATGGTTTTGTCACATAATCATCCGCCAGTCGATTAAAACTGCTGATTTGCGTAGCCTCGTCGCCAAGCGCGGTTACGATAAGCACTGGTATGTTGCTTGTTCGGCGTAATTGCTCAAGCACTTCAAGTCCTGTCATGTCCGGCAGCATAATATCAAGTATGATAATGTCGGCCTGCTGGATTTGAGCGAGTGCTGATTGCCCGTCGTCTGCTGTTAACACTCGGTAGCCGCGCGTACGCAGAAATCGCCCCGTGCCTTCGCGCAATGCCGGTTCATCTTCAACCAGTAGAATTGTGGGGTGTGCTATCTCCGGATCGCTATGCGCCATATTGGCAATTATAGCATGAGCTCGGAGGTGGTTTACCTGCTGCTCTATTATTGGCTAATAGCACGGGATATTCCGCTCTTCTGATTGACAACCGTTATCTTTGGTCGGTATCATAAAACCGTATGCATAACAGATTACCGAGCGTGTTCCGGTATAAGCTGCAGTATTTGCCGTACGATACGGCTGCGGCAATCGTAGTGACAGCAGTGACTGTGCCGAGTGCGCTAGCGCTTGCTGCGATTGTTGGCGTGCCGCCGGTAATGGGTTTGTATGCAGCGATGATCGCGCCGATTGTGTTTGGATTGTTGGCGCATACGCGGCGGCTGGTGGTTGGTCCGAACTCGCCGACGGCGATTTTAGTGGCGTCTGGTGCGGCCTTGGTCGCGGCGGCGGGTACGGCTGAGTATATGAACGCAGTGTTTGTGCTTGGGCTGATCGCCGGCGCGATACTGATGCTGCTTGGTGCGGCGCGGTTCGGGTTTTTGTCGGATTTGATTTCGCGCCCGGTAATGATTGGTTTTTTGGCGGGCGTAGGCGTGCAAATCGTTGTGACGCAATTAGCGGCGTTATTAGGCGTGAAAGTTGCGGGGCACGGCGAAGTATGGCATTATATCGGCTCAATTATGTCGCAAGCGTCGTCAATCAACGGCATGACGGTGACAGTGTCAATCCTTGTCATTGGCACGATGATAGTGTTTCACCGCACGCGCGTGCCCGGCGAACTGGTTGGATTAGTCGTAGCGGCGTTATTTGCGATGATATTCCACGTACAGGATTTCGGCGTAGCGTTTGCGGGAGAATTACCGCGCGGACTGCCGCGATTTGCTTTGCCGCATGTTGATTTTGATTTGATAACGGTATTGCTGCCGACAGCGCTGTCGATCGTTGTGGTATCGCTGGTGCAAGCCACAACGATGATTCGTAATCTAGCGAGCGACCACGATGAAGAGGTGGCGCTGAACCGCGATTTTGTGGCGCTTGGCGCGTCGTCGATTGCGACGTCATTGTTCCAGGGATTTTTGGCGAACGCGACGCCATCGCGCACGCAGGCGGCGAGCAACGCGGGTATGCGCTCGCAAATGACAAATATTCTGTCCGGTATTATGGTTGGCGGGCTGCTGCTGTGGGGCGGGTCGTTGTTCCGCTACGTGCCGCAAGCGGCGTTAGCGGCGATCGTGTGCGTTATTGGGTTCCAGCTGATTCGATTTCGTGAACTGCATAATTTGTGGATGGTGCGCTACGAGGAATTTGTAGTTGCGATGATCGCGCTGGCGTGCACGGTGCTGTTCGGCGTGCAGCTCGGCGTACTGATCGCAGTAACGGTGTCGCTAATGGAGCGCTTGCGCCGGCAGTATCGCCCGCACGATACGATTTTGCTGCGCGACGGCGTACTGTCGGATTGGGCGAAAGAGCGTCTTGGCCGCGAGCAAAAAATACCGCACGACGTGTTGGTGTACGGATTCGACGAGTCGCTGTTTTTCGAGAATGTGAATTATTTTGTAGCGCGGCTTAAGCGAGCGATTATGCGGGCGCGCCATGCGGTGCGCTACGTGGTGATTGACGCCGGCGCGATTGACGACATCGACTACACGGCGATTGAAGAGCTGAAACGGTTGTACCGCGAGCTGAGCGAAGATGGAATTGCTATTGCTTTTGCGCATATGTCGCCGAGCTTGCGCGCGCAGTTTGATATTTACGGCATGACAGATATCATCGGCGAGCGGAATTTATACGCAACGCTAACAAAAGCGCTGGGCCATCCGGCAAGCCCGCCGGCGCGCGATATGATTTTAGATCTGAACCTTGATCCAGCGCAGTATGTTGTGGTCGGCGGCGCGGTGCTTGATATGCTGCATTTGCGCGATACGCATGACGTTGATATTGTCGTATCAAATGAGATTTACGAACAATTCCGCGCGCAAAAAACCTGGCACGAAGCCACTTGGACAAGCGGCAAGCGTGTGCTCGTGCGCGGGCAGTATACGCTTATGAAAACGTGGATGGGCTGGCCGTTGCGGCAATTGCAGCGCGATGCTGAGCGCATTGAGCAAATTCCTTGCGTGTCCATTGAGCGGCTTATTGACGCCAAGCGGCGGATAGGGCGGCGCAAAGATGTTTCTGATATAACGCTATTGCGCTCGCGGCGATCAAAGCGGCGTTTGCAATAGATAACTCCTCGTTTTTCTTCATGCAGCACAAGAAAGAAAATAGCCCCCGAAACGGCTCAAGCTGAACTTTCGGACAAAAAGCCCGGAGAATGCTTACAAGAAAGTGCTTGATTAGGCTTGAGCCAAGTTCAAATCAATTTTGACACAAAACCAAATAATGTTTTATAGTGTTGTTTAACTGTGTATATACTCTATACACTCCACATGGGGTAAGCTTTGTGACCCGACCCCCAAAAGTTAGACCTAAAAATCTAACAATTGGAGATTATGTCATTTTACTGGAGTTTGTTTTAGTTTATCGATATTACTACAGAATATTGTTCTCTATTTTGCGTATCATTACCTTTAACTTTCGAGCACCTACAGTATATTCCACCGCTTCGCCTGCCTTTCCTCCTAATATAGCAGCGCCAAGAGGACTTTGAAGCGTTACGCAATCTATTCCGGTAGACTCTTCTTTTGGTGTTGCGCCAGTTAGCAGCAGTGTTTTCTTTGCTCCAGACGGCAGCTCTACCGTTACGGAACTGCCTAAGGTTACTTCAACACTCTCGTCTTCATTATTTGGCATATTGAACACCTCTGCTTTGTCTATTATGCCTATGAGCTTATCTGCTACACCTGTTAATACCCTAGAATCGCTCACTACAGCATCTGCTGGAGCGTTATCATGCCATGTTTCAGAGGACTGCTGCATCGACTCTCTTAAAGAAACACATAGTGCTCTCTGTTTTCTAGTACATTTCTCTAATGATGCTTTAGCGGCAGACAATTCGAAATCTAGTAGAGGTTGTCGCCCCGCCTCTAAACACTTTCGTATATTTTCATTTCGTTCGTTCATAATTTTACTCAAACTTTAGCTCTTTAACTTTCTTTAGATCAATCCCTTTCTCTTTATAGAGCTCGTCTGTATTTTTGCAGACTAAATCATTTTCTGAGTACCCTAATCGAGACGCTGTATTTACGACATCTCCACTGTTATTACCCTCAATTTCTGCATAGTCTTCAAGAAGCGGCCATGAATCTACTGTAACTTGCACGCTATCTAATTTAAATTCTTCTCGTACGTTTTCCTGGTAGCCACGCGGCGTCAGCCCTAGTGCGATCAACACTTCAAGTGCCTTGTCGAAATCATTTACGCTTATTTCATTTTCAATTGTGCCATCTATCGTGTCACCTACAATCTCCTTGCAGGTGATAGTTGTTTCGGTACCATCAGTTCGTAGACGTACCCATTTATTCTTACATACTGGGATCGTATCAAAAACATATCGTTTAAAATTATAACTACCAACCCTCTTTGCCCCAAGCGCTTCTAGCTGTTTTATGAATTTATCTTTGGCTATGTTCAATATTTTTGCTTCGTATTCAATACTCACTCTCTAATCCTCTCCCTATATAGTGCTCTTAACGCAGACTCTTCATTATTTCTTAAATCTATAATTTCTTGACATATACCTCACTGTAAAAATTTATCTATATCTTCAGTTAGATCCATTCTTTGAATACAGACGCCAACTTTATAATTACCTTCTCGTAGATCACGATAAAGACGCATTCCATAATAGCCCTCTAAACAATCCTCTGCATTATTTAATGAGCATGACTCACAAGTTTTAGGGAGAATAGTCCTCCGTATTTGTTTAAAATAAATACTTCCGCCATCTGGCAGCTGATATTCAACTCTTGAATTTGAGCTACCAGCCTCAACGGATAGCTCTTTGGGGCGCGCACCGATTTCTGATAAGAATTTATAAATGGCAATATATGATTCTGACCCCGCCTCAAGATCATTTAGGATTCTAATTGACACGTTTGAACCATACTCATCTATAATTCGGGCGACTCTCTCGGCATGGGAAAACTCAGACATTACAATGTTAGCGTCTACTTTTATGTTGTTTTTCAGCGCAGAGCTGATTGACTCATGGAGAGCGTCTAGTTTTCTCTGTGCAAGTTTTATATCATTGAACTTAGTATGTTGAACACGGGATAGTTCCTCAGGTGTTGTCCCGAAGATACTAAAGTTAATCTTTGAGACTCCGGCATCAGCGAGCAATTTCATATGCCTTGCTCCATTTTCGCCGTTTGACGTTATCTTTACTTTATAACCAGCTTCAGTGGCAATCTTCACTATACCAGACAACTCAGGGTGCAATGTAGGCTCTCCTCCTGTTAAGTGCAGCTCACGACAGTCTAGTAAATCTCTCATCTGAATGATAACCGCCATGAAATCGGTATCGGGGTTCATCTTCCCAGGGAGGAAATTAACGCCATTTGTATTTTCAAATATAGAAACTCTTTCTCCTCTATATCTTGGTAGAGGTAAGGAGGTATTCTTGTCATATGCACTAGCGACAGGGGTGCCCTCATTGTGGCAAAAAACACAAGTCATGCCACATGAGTCAATAATTTTCGCTCTCAGGCTTGTATCGACACCGATTTTAACCGGTATCCGACGTTCTAACTCGATGAGCTCGCGGATAGGATCTTGTTCATCATCTACATTTATTGTTTCAGCAAGGCTTCGTGCCACAAGCAATCCCCGCTTATCAGTTTCATAGCCTAAACCTCTCATTTTGGTATAATAACCCATTAAATCTATCTTAGTCAAGTTGAGGGCACTTAAAACCTTTAATTCAGCTCCGGGCGCTTGCCGAGGAATGTACGCCCGAACCATTTGTGTAACTCCAATACGATAATCGGCAGGACGAATGCAACCGTTGTTGCAATCGCGAAGTCGGTAGCAGTAATCGGCGTAACATGCAGGTAGGGAGCGAACGGGCTTGCGACCGCGATGAGCTGCAACCCGACCGCGACGAGCAACCCGACGAGGAACGGCGTATTGCGCTTTTTAATGCGC
>ERZ772945.2310-NODE-2310-length-11841-cov-3.335652_pt1 | contig 11841 bp, 11 predicted proteins | sample MGYA00511681_ERZ772945 | MGnify/ENA primary metagenome ERZ772945 (study PRJEB29015, sample SAMEA2737943) | human oral metagenome | biome: human oral; feature: human-associated habitat; material: dental | place: China | collected 2143 ... | reverse complement strand
CGGTAGGGCCAGAATACTACCGACAATTATTGACCTATTTGAAACGGTCTGGTTCTAACCAAACAGTTGCTTTAAACAGTGATGTTTTGATGAATATTGACCTCAATCAGATTTTCCACCTCCATAATACCGTTGATCGTCCGATTACAGTGGTTTATAAAAAGTTGCATCTTCAAAATATCTCTGAAGTCAATGCTGTCTTGGAAATTGATGAAACAGACCATGTTCGTTCGCACAAACTTTTTGATAACAAATCTTCGGATGAACTTTTCAATATGTCTACAGATATCTTTGTTGTGGATACTCCTTGGTTGATTGAACGACTTGAAGAAGAGGCTCAGAAAGAATATCCTGAAAAGTTGCGCTATGTTCTTCGCGATTTGGCTGTAAAAGAAGGTGCTTTTGCCTACGAATACACAGGCTACTTAGCGAACATTCATTCTGTTCAGTCCTATTATCAAGCTAACATCGACATGCTTGAATCTAAAAAGTTCTACTCTCTCTTCTCACCAAATCAAAAGATTTATACAAAAGTTAAGAATGAAGAACCAACCTACTATGCGAATACTTCAAAAGTAAGTACTTCCCAGTTTGCCTCTGGTAGTATCATTGAGGGTGAAGTAGTTCAGTCGGTCCTATCTCGTAATATTTATGTTCACAAAGATAGTGTGGTGAAGGACAGCATTTTATTCCCTCGTGTTGTGATCGGTCAAGGAGCCCAAATTGAATATGCTATCTTAGACAAAGGAGTTGAAGTCGCTGATGGTGTAGTGATTCGAGGAACTGCTGAGCATCCAGTGGTGATCAAGAAAGGCGAAAAAGTAACAGAGGATATTCAGTCATGAAAATTTTATTTGTAGCAGCTGAGGGAGCGCCTTTTTCAAAAACTGGTGGTTTAGGCGATGTCATTGGTGCGCTTCCAAAATCACTTGTAAAAGCTGGGCATGAGGTTGCTGTTTTCCTACCTTACTATGATATGGTAGAGGCTAAGTTTGGGGACCAGATAGAAGATGTTCTTCACTTTGAAGTTAGTGTAGGATGGCGTAGACAGTACTGTGGTATTAAGAAAGCGGTCTTGAACGGGGTAACATTCTACTTCATTGACAATCAGTATTATTTCTTCCGTGGTCATGTTTACGGTGATTTTGACGATGGTGAACGCTTTGCTTTCTTCCAACTGGCTGCTCTAGAATCAATGGAACGGATTGACTTTATCCCTGACCTTCTCCATGTCCATGATTACCATACAGCAATGATTCCCTTCTTGTTGAAGGAGAAGTATCATTGGATTCAAGCATATCAAGGAATCAGAATAGTTTTAACTATTCATAATTTGGAATTTCAAGGTCAATTTTCTGAAGGAATGTTGTGGGATTTGTTTGGTGTTGGATTTGAACGCTATGCTGATGGAACCCTTCGCTGGAATGATTGCCTTAACTGGATGAAGGCTGGTATCCTATACGCGGATCGTGTCTCAACCGTTTCTCCTAGCTATGCACATGAGATTATGACCAGTCAGTTTGGTTGCGGTTTGGACCAGATTCTTCGCATGGAGTCAGGTAAGGTTTCAGGTATTGTCAATGGTATTGACGCAGATCTTTATAATCCTCAAACAGACCCACTTTTAGACTATCATTTTGATAAGGAAGATTTATCTGGAAAAGCTCAAAACAAAGCAAAATTGCAAGAGAGAGTTGGTCTACCTGTGAGAGCAGATGTTCCTCTAGTTGGGATTGTCTCTCGTTTGACGCGCCAAAAAGGTTTTGATGTTGTGGTAGAAAGCTTGCATCGTTTCTTACAGGAGGACGTTCAAATAGTCCTTTTAGGAACAGGTGACCCGGCTTTTGAACATTCCTTCTCCTGGTTTGCGCAAGTCTATCCTGACAAACTATCAGCAAATATCACTTTTGACGTCAAACTTGCTCAAGAAATCTACGCAGCTTGTGATCTCTTCCTCATGCCAAGTCGTTTTGAACCATGTGGTTTGTCTCAAATGATGGCTATGCGCTATGGAACTCTACCATTGGTTCATGAAGTGGGTGGCTTGCGTGATACGGTTCAATCCTTCAATCCTATCGAAGGAACTGGTACTGGATTTAGCTTTGACAATTTAACACCTTACTGGCTTAACTGGAGTTTCCAAACAGCCTTGGATGTTTATAAGTACCAGCCGGACGTTTGGAAAAATCTACAAAAACAAGCTATGGAATGCGATTTCTCATGGGATACAGCCTGCAAATCTTACCTGGACTTGTACCATAGTTTAGTCAACTAATAGATAAAATCGTATGATTCTTTCATACGATTTTTGGGCTGTTTAGAAAAGAGGAGAAGTGATGACTCAAGTAATGGGGCTCTGTGTCATGGATGTTGATGGCACCCTGATAGCAGAGGAAGTGATTGATCTTTTAGGAAGAGAAGCAGGTTGCGAAGCCGAAATTTCGCAAATTACAAGCCAGGCAATGCGAGGTGAACTGGATTTTAAAACAAGTTTAAGAGCAAGAGTGGCTTTGTTAAAAGGTCTTCCGATCTCGGTCTTTGATAGAGTTTTCAAATCTATCCATCTGTCCAAGAATGCTCAAGAATTTATCTCCATACTTCAAAAGAATGGTATTCTAGTCGGTCTAGTGTCTGGTGGATTTACACCAATAGTTGAGAGATTAGCAAAATCCCTCGGTATCTCCTATTTCTCTGCCAACCAGTTGGAAGTCAAAGACGGTTTTTTAACAGGTAAATTAGTTGGTGAAATTATGACAGCCCAAGTAAAACAAGCTACTCTTGAGAAATGGAGAAAAGAATTAAAACTACCCAAAGAAAGAACGATTGCCATCGGTGATGGTGCCAATGACCTTTTGATGTTAAAGTCAGCAGGTCACGGTATAGCCTTTTGTGCCAAAGATGTCGTAAAAGCAGAGATAGCTTGTCATGTAGATAAAAGGGATTTTTTAGAAGTTCTTCCTTTGATTGATTTCTTAGAATGAGAGGGAACTATGAAAATTGTAATTGCACCTGATTCTTTTAAAGAAAGTTTGACAGCAGAAGAGGTCGCTCAAGCTATAAAAAAAGGCTTCGAACAGTCAATAGCGGATGTAGAATGTCTGCTCTGTCCTGTTGGTGATGGTGGGGAAGGAACTGTAGATGCTATTCGCCATTCTCTTGAACTCGAAGAAAAATGGCAAGAGGTGACGGGGCCTTTTGGGCTAAAAGAATCAATGCGCTACTTTCAAAAAGATCAAATAGCGCTCTTCGAAGTTGCTGACTTGGTTGGTCTTGGAAAGATTCCGAATGAGAAACGAAACCCTCTCCACATCCAAACCAGAGGTATCGGGGAGTTGATTCGCCATCTCATTGATCAAGGAATGAAAGAAATCTATATCGGTGTAGGTGGTACAGCGAGTAATGATGGCGGAATAGGCATTGCTGCTGGTCTGGGTTATCGTTTTTATGATAAGAATGGAAAAGAATTGCCAGCTTGCGGTCAGACTTTGCTTGAGTTTGAGTCAGTTTCAGACAGCGAGTTGTATAGGATACCTGAAGATGTGAAAATCCGCATTTTAGCAGATGTCGTGAGCCCTTTATGTGGTCATCAAGGGGCAACCTATACATTTGGAAAACAAAAGGGCTTGGATCCTGCTTTGTTTGAGACAGTAGATTTGGCTATGTGGCGGTTCTATGAAAAATTCTCACCTTCCACCCTATCTCTGAAAGGAGCAGGAGCAGGTGGGGGTATTGCTGCTGGTCTCTGTGCCTTTGCTCAGGCTAGTATCGTATCTGGGATTGACACCTGTTTGGATTTGATTGACTTTGATAAGAAAGTTGCAGGTGCTGACTTGGTTATTGTCGGAGAGGGTAGACTGGACTGTCAAAGCTTTGCTGGAAAAGCTCCTATCGGTGTAGCAAAAAGAACCCCTAACGGAGTTCCTGTTATCGCTATTTGCGGTAGTCTTGCTGACGATTTGCCTCCCCTACCATTCGAAAATATACAGGCAGCCTTTTCTATTTTAGAGAAAAGTGAACCACTAGAAGATAGTCTGAAAAAAGCAAGCCTCTATTTGGAGCACACAGCTGCTAATATTGGTCGTTTATTAAAGTTGAGGAAGAATTAACCCAACCATTTTTTCCAGATGGATTTTTTCGGAGTTTCTGTCTTTTTCTCCTCCCAGAGATTCGAGAATGCAAGTCTAAGGTCCTTTTCATCTACTTGAACAGGTTCATTCGTGTGAATAACTAGACCAAAAGGAGAGGTGATATGATCGTCTGAAACAATAGTCGCCTGGCAGTTGCTTTCCTTTGCTTGTTTTAAGTAAAAGACTTGTTTGTCAAACTCGATATTTGGGGAAATCTTCACAAAAAGACTCTCTGTCTTTTCTTGAAAGTTTTCCAAAATCGTTAAAAATCCTTTTTGGAGTTGAAGGCTATTGGCCGTCTCAACATCCGCATATCCAAGAACTCTTTCCTCGAAAGTGCCGAGAAAACGACGTTGTTCATCCGGGTTTAGTTTTGGCCCACCGTGAGCCTTTTCTAGTAGTTGTTTTGATAAATCTGTCATAAAATTAGTATATCACAAAAGCTATGAGAAAACAGACCAAAGAAAGCGATTACTTTATAAAGTTAAGGAAAATTTGCACAAAGATAACGTTTTTCCTTGAAAAAGGCGTGTATTTGAGGTATCATAGAGGTGTAAAATAAATAAGCTCAAAGGAGAGTAAGAAATGTCAATTATTACTGATGTTTACGCTCGCGAAGTCCTAGACTCACGCGGTAACCCAACACTTGAAGTAGAAGTTTATACTGAATCAGGTGCTTTCGGACGTGGTATGGTTCCATCAGGAGCTTCTACTGGTGAACACGAAGCAGTTGAACTTCGTGATGGTGACAAATCTCGTTACGGTGGTCTTGGTACACAAAAAGCTGTTGACAACGTAAACAACATCATTGCTGAAGCAATTATCGGCTACGATGTACGTGATCAACAAGCTATCGACCGTGCTATGATCGCTCTTGACGGTACTCCTAACAAAGGTAAATTGGGTGCAAACGCAATTCTTGGTGTGTCTATCGCTGTAGCTCGTGCTGCTGCTGACTACCTTGAAATCCCACTTTACAGCTACCTTGGTGGATTCAACACTAAAGTTCTTCCAACTCCAATGATGAACATCATCAACGGTGGTTCTCACTCTGACGCTCCAATCGCTTTCCAAGAATTCATGATCGTACCTGCTGGTGCACCAACATTCAAAGAAGCTCTTCGTTGGGGTGCTGAAATCTTCCACGCTCTTAAGAAAATCCTTAAATCACGTGGTTTGGAAACAGCCGTAGGTGACGAAGGTGGATTCGCTCCTCGTTTCGAAGGAACTGAAGACGGTGTTGAAACTATCCTTGCTGCTATCGAAGCTGCTGGTTATGTTCCAGGTAAAGATGTCTTTATCGGATTTGACTGTGCATCATCAGAATTCTATGATGAAGAACGTAAAGTTTACGACTACACTAAATTTGAAGGTGAAGGCGCTGCTGTACGTACTGCTGCAGAACAAATCGACTACCTTGAAGAATTGGTAAACAAATACCCAATCATCACTATCGAAGATGGTATGGATGAAAACGACTGGGACGGTTGGAAAGCTCTTACTGAACGTCTTGGTGGTAAAGTTCAATTGGTTGGTGACGACTTCTTCGTAACAAACACTTCTTACCTTGAAAAAGGTATTGCAGAAGGTGCTGCTAACTCAATCCTTATCAAAGTTAACCAAATCGGTACTCTTACTGAAACATTCGACGCTATCGAAATGGCGAAAGAAGCTGGTTACACTGCAGTTGTATCACACCGTTCAGGTGAAACTGAAGATTCAACAATCGCTGACATCGCAGTTGCAACTAACGCAGGACAAATCAAGACTGGTTCACTTTCACGTACAGACCGTATTGCTAAATACAACCAATTACTTCGCATCGAAGATCAACTTGGTGAAGTAGCTGAATACCGTGGTTTGAAATCTTTCTATAACTTGTCAAAATAATTCAGTTATAATATGAATCGGCTAGTTCTGCTAGTCGATTTTTTCTTTAATAATATTGGTAACTTTTAGGAGGGCGATATGGACAAGATTGAAGAACTGGCTCAGATCATTCAAAGTAGCCAAAATATTGTATTCTTCGGTGGTGCAGGTGTTTCAACTGAATCTGGTATTCCGGATTTTCGCAGCTCAAATGGTATTTACAATATTGAGTTAAACCAGCATTTTACAGCAGAGCAACTAGTTTCACATACGATGTTTGAACGTTATCCGGAACAGTTTTTTGACTTTTACAAGAAATATCTTATTTATCCTAACGCTAAGCCAAATGTAGCCCATGAATATTTAGCTTATCTAGAAAAGCTAGGGAAATTAAAAGCAATTGTTACACAGAATATTGATAGTTTACACGAGATGGCAGGAAGCAAGAACGTATTAAAAATTCATGGTAGTGTGGACCGAAATTTTTGTACCAATTGTCATCGTTTTTATGACTTAGAGGATTTTTTGAAATTGCCTGGAATCATTCCTTATTGCGAGACTTGTGGTTGTGTAGTTAAGCCAGATGTGACTCTTTATGAGGAACCGTTAAATATGGAAGTTTTTTCTCAAGCTATTCAGGTTATCAGTCAAGCTGACCTACTTATCATTGGCGGAACATCGCTAGTTGTTTATCCAGCCGCTAATTTGGTTCATTATTTTCAAGGACGGCACTTAGTTGTAATCAATAAAAACAATATAATACAAGATAGTCAAGCTGACTTAGTTATCAAGGGCAAGATTGGAGAAGTGCTGGGTAAGGTATGGAAAGTAAAAGGATAGTCATTATCAGATCAAATGATGGTTTCAATCATGTGCTTAGCTGTATTTTTTAGAGATGGTAGATTAGAAAATGTCCTTTGTGATGGAAATTTTAGAAAATGTCCTTTATAATGGAAATTTTTTTAAATTTCCATTATAATAGACAAAAAGAGGTGAGAAGATGATGTACGTTGCTCTTATTGGAGACATTATTGAATCAAAAAAAATACAAGATCGAGCGCAGGCGCAACAGAAATTGTTGCAATTAATGAAAGAGTTGAATCAGCAATATCAGAAATATTTAGTTTCTCCCTTTACGGTCACAGCTGGCGATGAATTTCAAGCTTTGTTTTTACCAAATTCGGATATGTTTCAAATCATGGAGCAACTTTCTATGTCATTTGCTCCTTATGAAATTCGATTTGGAGTTGGTGCTGGAGATATGATTACAGAAATTAACAAAGAACAAAGCATTGGTTCTGACGGTCCGGCGTATTGGCTGGCGAGAGAAGCGATTAACTATGTTCATGACAAGAATGACTATGGCATCAATCACATTTCGGTTTCTTTGGCAGACGAAGAAGTCGGTCAGACAATCAATGCTATTTTAGCTGCATGCTCTTTTATTCAGTCCAAGTGGACAGATATCCAATATGATGTCCTCAAACAATTACTAGCTGAAAATATATACGATGAAACATTTTCGCATAAAGAAATGGCAAAACTACTTGGTATCACTCCGAGTGCTTTCAACAAACGTATCAAGGCGAGTGGGTTAAAAATTTATCTCAGAAATAAACGAGTTGCGATGAACTTGATGTTAAATGCGATAGAGAAGGAGGCGAAACATGTCTAATTTGTGGGGGTTTTCAGACTATTTTGTACAACATCCAATCTTGTTGTTAACCTTATTGGCACATGTTTTAGCTGATTTCCAATGGCAAAGTCAAAAAATGGCAGATTTAAAATGTCGAAAGTTACCTTATTTATTGCTGCATTTAGCCATTGTTTTTCTGCCGTTGCTGATTTTGAGTATCTTTTTCCCGAAGAATATTATTTACTTTGCTGCTGTTTGGATTAGTCATGTAGTTATTGATTTCTTGAAATACAGGCTCAATACGTTTATAGAAAGAAAGAGACTCACAAAACAAGCTTTCATCATTGACCAAGTCCTTCATTTGATTTGCATTTTTCTATTTTATGCTTTATTGGCCAGCAAAATCAATCCACAATGGCTGAAAAATGGAGCGTCAGTTGCTCAAACTCTTCTTTTCTTAGCAATCGTTGGAAAGCCTGTTAATATTTTATTTAAGCTTTTCTTCAATAGGTATCAGTCAAAGGGAGATAACCAAGACACTATAGCAGGTGCAGGTGCGATGATTGGGATTTTAGAGCGTTTTATTATGGCTTTGTCTCTTATATTTGGGCAGTTTGCTTCCGTTGGCTTAGTCTTTACTGCTAAGTCAATCGCACGATATAATAAGATTTCAGAAAGTCAGTCCTTTGCAGAATACTATCTCATTGGCTCACTTTTTAGCATGATTAGTGTGTTAATTGTTTTTGGTTTGCTTTATTTGTAATATAAAAACTGTAGTTTAGTGATTGACTACAGTTTCGTTATATTATTGAATTTCATAGCCCATGAGGAGACCATTTTCTTCAGCATAAAAGCTACAAAGTCCAGAAGTCGGGATGACTTCAATAACAGCTTGTGGGAATCTTTCACGAACCATTTCGGAAAATTGCTGGCAAAACTTGGGATTATTTCGATGAGCAATAATGATTTGTCCACCGGCATAGCCTGCCTTGATGAGTTCATCAAAAGCTGCTATAAGTGATTTTTTAGCACCACGCGCCTTTTGAAGCAACTCCAACTTGCCGTCTTGACTGGCTTCGCCGACCATACGAATATTCAATAATCCTACAACAGCTCCAAGCAATTTGCTTAGTCGTCCATTTTTAACTAGGTTATCAACCTTGGAGAGAACGAAAAGTAACTTCGTTTTTGCTTGATAGGCTGTAATTTCTTTTATGACTTCTTCATAACTTAAACCTTGACCGATAAGAAGATTAAGCTTTTTGATAATCAAATCATTTTCGCCGCCAGCAGAAAGAGTATCAATAATATGGATATTCACGTTAGGATGTTCTTCAAGATAGAGTTTTTTAGCCACTTGTGCGCTATTATGGCTTCCTGATAAGGTTCCTGTAATAGTGACCACAAAAATGTTTGAAGCTCCATCAAAAGCTTTCATATAATCATCTGGACTAGGACAGGCAGACTTTGAAGCCGAAGAAGTGGCATACATTTTTTCCATCATATCATCAATATTGAGCTGAGCATTATCTATAAAGATTTCATCACCTACTTGAATGGTCAAAGGAACACTTTCAAACAAGGTGTCAACAGCAAGGTTTTCGATAGTTCTATAATCACAGCCTGAATCAGCTACAATTTTCCAAGTCATTGCATTCTCCTTTAGTTGAGTAGTAAACTAGTTAGACATTGACAAAAGTTTTGTCTTTTTTTACAATTATATCATGAAACTTCTGCTTTAGAAAGCCTTTACAGTCGGTTGTTACACGTAGAAAGAAAATGTTATGTCGGAACGTAAAATATCGAAAAAATCTTTAGAAAATCTAAAAATATCAAATCAGGAATCCAATCGCATTACAAAAGAATCCTTAGAAATTTCGCTATTGCAATTATTGGAAAAGAAAGAGTTGACCAAAATTACTATTTCTGAATTAGTAGAGAGGGCAGGCGTTTCACGTGCAGCTTTTTATCGAAATTATGATTCAAAAGAAGAAATTTTACAAGAGATTTTCCAACGAACAGTACAAAAGATTACCGATAAATTGGAACAATTCAATATGAGAACCGAGCTTTATCAAGTGTGGCTGTTCTTGTTTAAAGAAGTCAAAAAAGAGGCACGAATCCTTAGTTTAGCAGTGGATTACAATTTAGAAAAACTGTTGACAAGTGCTGTGTTTGATTTCTTGGAAAAACAAAATAGCTCTAGAAAAGAGGCTTCGACTTACATGAATTCCTTTTGGAGTTCGGCGGTGGTTTCTGTCTTAATCAAATGGACAAAAGACGGCATGAGGGTTCCGGCAGAAAAGATCGCATCGCTCGGACTTCCGCTTTTTCCACATCGAAAAAATGATAAAATGAGTGATAAATAAAAAAGAAGGTGACAACATGGTTACAAAAAGATTGGCTTGGGACGAATATTTTGCAGCACAAGCGCTCTTGATTGCAAATCGCTCAACCTGCAAACGAGCAAGCGTTGGTGCAGTTATTGTAAAGGATAATAAAGTTATTTCAACAGGATATAATGGTTCCGTTTCAGGAACGGAGCACTGCATCGATCATGAATGCCTGATAGTCGATGGGCATTGTGTGAGGACTTTACATGCAGAAGTAAATGCGATTTTGCAAGGTGCAGAGCGCGGGATCCCGAAAGGATTTACTGTTTATGTCACGCATTTCCCTTGCCTCAACTGTACGAAACAGCTTTTACAAGTTGGTTGCAAGCGAGTGGTTTATATCAATCAATACCGTATGGATGATTATGCTCGTTATTTATATAGCGAAAAGGAAGTTGAGCTAGTACATCTGCCAATCGAAAAAGTGAAAGAGGCAATCTCGGAGACTGATTTGATATAACTTTTAAAGTGTGACTTTTGTTTTCTATGAATAAAAGGAAAGAAATTATGACAGAAGAACAACTTCAAAAAGCCTGGCAAGCATTGTTTGACGGGCAATATCAGCTTGCCAAGCAATTCGTTTATCAAATAGACCAAGATAGTTATAGTACGCTGAATTTAAAAGCTTATATTGCTTTAGAAGAAAAGGATTTTCAGTTGGCTCGTCAGTTTTTAAAAGACTACTATGCTCAGGCTATGTCTGAAAAGAATCTAGAAGAACAACATATAGGCTTGCATCAATTAGCTATGGTCGAACGAGAAGAAGAACATTTTCAAAAAGCTTATGAGTTGATAATGACAGAAGCTGCAATTATTACAAAGCATTTCCCTGATGATGTCTTAAAGACATCAGTCAATTTGTACGAACAGGGATATTTACAGTTCAAACTTGGAAATATTCACCTTGCAGAAGAACTTTTGCAAGAAACATTAAATTTAGCATTGCAGACAGATGATTTAGTCAATCATGCTTGTGCTTATCGTGGCTTGGCTGAGGTAAGATTAGCTAAGGGAGATATAAAAATGGCTAAATCTGATGCTCAAAAAGCATTGGCGTGTTTTGAAAAAGCAGGTGATACCGTTGGAGCAGCAGGACTGAAGGACTTAATGACACAGATAAACTCACAAGATAGAAGTTTATAAATAATGTTTGTGAAATAAGATATTCTAATGTAAAAGTTAGAATATTTTTCTTTTTAGAATAATTTTAGCGAACGATAAGATAAAGATTGCTCAACAAGGTTTTATTTTACCAGAAAATCTTGTATAATAGAATCAATAAAGAATAAAAGAGGATTGATTATGAAAAAGAACAAATTCATTATCCCTATTTTGTCGACATTGCTAATTGCTCCAGCAATTTTAGCACATCAGGTTTCTGCTGATGCTGTAGATCCAGCTGCTTCAACAGCACCTGTAGAGCAAGTAGAAGTTCCTAAAGAAAATCAGTCGGTTGCACCTACGACCGCTCAAGGAGATTCAGCAGTTTCGCCTGCTACTGAAGCTTCCACAGAGAAAGTAACAGAAAAGAGCGAGAACAAACAAGTTGAAACTTCTGTAACTCCAGCGAATTCTATAACTCCAGCCGCTCAAGCGGTTGCTGCACCTACAACTCAATCTGAAAAAGATACGGTTATTCTTCATACAAATGATGTACACGGTCGTATTGTGGAAGAAAAAGGAGTCATTGGCGATGCTAAATTAGCAGCAGTCATTGAGCAAGAACGTGCAAAGACCAATCAAACAACACTTGTTGTGGATGCAGGCGATGCTTTTCAAGGGCTTCCGATTTCCAATAGCTCAAAAGGAGAAGAGC
>ERZ772945.2309-NODE-2309-length-11843-cov-6.320665_pt1 | contig 11843 bp, 11 predicted proteins | sample MGYA00511681_ERZ772945 | MGnify/ENA primary metagenome ERZ772945 (study PRJEB29015, sample SAMEA2737943) | human oral metagenome | biome: human oral; feature: human-associated habitat; material: dental | place: China | collected 2143 ... | reverse complement strand
CGGCCTGGGTAACTTCACCGCTAACCACCTTGCCGACCGCAAGGTTCGCATGAGCAACTAGCGAGAAGAGCTGCGCAATCGTGACCTTCACTGCAACAGAAACCGTTTTAGGAGCAACACATCCAACCGGGTGTGTTGCTCCTGTCAACAAGATCATTCCCTTCTCACTGGTAGATGGTCCAGGAAGCCGAACTGCCGTCTTCCTTCAAGGCTGCAACATTCGCTGCGCTTACTGCCACAACCCTGAGACTCAGGTGGAATGCATTTCTTGCCAGGCATGCGTCAAACCATGCCCAGCTCACGCTCTATCTATGGCCAATGGAAAAGTTGTGTGGGACAACTCTATCTGTATCAACTGTGACAACTGCATCAAGGTTTGTCAGCATAAATCCACACCAAAAATTGAACTACTCAGCGCACGAGAAGTTGCTGATCGCTGCATTTCCAACATGCCATTCATCCGCGGAATCACCACGTCAGGCGGTGAATGCATGCTCCGTCCCGACTTTCTCTACGAGCTCTTCACCTACTGCAATGCAGCAGGCCTAAGCTGCCTCATCGACTCCAATGGCACCATCGACTTCACTGAATACCGCGACTTACTAGCCCTTTCGGACGGCGTTATGCTTGACGTTAAAGCTTGGGATGATCAGTGGTATGAACATCTAACTGGCGAGAATGGCGTCATAGCCCGCAAAAATCTTGCTTTTTTGTCCAAGCAAAACAAGCTCGAAGAGGTTCGCGTCATTGTGACCGAAGGTTGGAACGACGCCGAAGCCGCAGTTGATGGCATTGCCTTAACGCTTGGCGAGAAGGTTGGTCAGACGCGTATTCGTCTCATGAAATTCAGGCACTTTGGCGTTCGCGGTTCGATGGAGAACTCTCCTTCTCCAAGCGACGAGCGTATGCGAGCAATCGAATCACAAGCCCGCGGCCTCGGCTTTGGCGAAGTTGTCGTCAGTTAACGACGGCGCCCTTTTGTGTGCGGCTCACGGTGCTGACATCGCGCTATTCACAGTTCTGACGGTTTTCTCGACACTTTACTTACAGATTTTCTCGCCGCATCTCTATTATGTTGCAACAACAAAAAACGACCTCATAGCACATGCTACGAAGTCGTTTTTTATATTTGCTTATCTACGATGTAAGCCACCAAACCAGCAAAGCACTAAGTTGTCAAAACGCTAGTTTGATAAGCTCCGGTCCAACAAGCTACTCGGTGACAATAGCAATTCCGCTGGAGCATCCCAAACGATCAGCGCCAGCCGCAACCATTGCCTCAGCATCAGCTTTATTGTGAATACCACCGGCAGCTTTGACCTTGCAGGTATCACCAACAGTCTGCTTCATCAGAGCGACATCGTGAACAGTTGCTCCACCTGTGCTAAAGCCAGTACTCGTCTTAACAAAAGCAGCTCCAGCAGCCATACAATCCTTGCAGGCACGAACAATCTGCTCGTCATCAAGCAAGCAGCACTCAAGAATTACCTTAACGGGAACAGAGCCTGCAGCCTCTACAACAGCTTTGATATCAGCGATAACGTAGTCGTCATCACCCGCGACCAGATGGCCACCATTGATGACCATATCAATCTCAGTGGTACCGTCAGCAACACTCTGCTTAGCCTCAGCGACCTTAGCTGCAGTTGAAGCGGCTCCCAGAGGGAAGCCAATACAGGAAGTAATACCAACTCCAGAGCCCTCAAGCTCGGCGTGAGCTAAAGAAACCCAGCAAGAATTGATAGCGACAGTTGCAAACTTATACTGTTTTGCTTCGGCACAAAGTTTCTTAATGTCCTCAGCGGTTGCGTTTTGCTTCAAATTTGTATGATCGATAAGGCCGTTGACTTCCACGATTTTCTCCTTCTGTGCCACGCGATTATTAACTTTTTTACCCCTCTATTGTACGGCAAGTAAAACGTAAAAGATGTAACTATCTAGTTTTAACCATTTAGCATAACAATCTGGTTTTAAGTAAGCTCTTATCCAAGCTTAAACAATTGTTCCCATGATGCTCACTCGCGCTCGTATCCACACCCACACATAAAAAGCCTGGCAACTCATTGCTACCAGGCTTTTAGTGAAGCTAAATGTCTAAGCTAAATCTTAGAACTCGACAGGAAGATCGAAGTAGACGCACTTAAGCAGCTGCTCCATCTCCTCCTGGGTAGGCTTGCGTGGGTTGGAGAGGGTGCAAGCATCCTCAATAGCAAGGCGAGCAACCTCTGGGGCCTTCTCGAAGAACTCTTTCTCGTCAATGATGGAGGTCTCAGACTTGGTTCCGCCCTCGCCGTAATTCTTGATACCCTGTGGGATGTTAAGAGCATCGTTGATGTCACGAATCTTCTGAACTAATGCAGCTACAAGCTCATCTTCAGTGTTGCCCTCAAGGTGCAGGATCTCCTTAGCAATAAATGCATAGCGAGTCTTTGTGTGCGCATCACGAGCGTTAAACTGAATAACTTTGCCCAGGTACATAGCGTTTGCACAACCGTGGATGATGTGACCGCCAGAGAATGCAGCACCGGTCTTGTGAGCCATGGAGTGAACGATACCCAGAAGACCAGAGGAGAATGCAATACCAGCAAGGCACTGTGCGTCGTGCATGTGCTGACGTGCCTCTTTGTCACCCTTATAGGACTTTGGCAGCCACTCGACAATCTCACGAATTGCGTGAAGAGCATCGCCGTCAGTGTACATAGAAGCAGCAGTAGAAACGTATGCCTCAATAGCATGGGTCAGTGCGTCCATACCAGTGTGAGCAACAAGCTTAACAGGCATGCCGTAAGTGAGCTCAGGGTCAACAATTGCGACGTCAGGGGTAATCTGGAAGTCAGCAATTGGGTACTTAACGCCCTTCTGGTAATCAGTAATGATGGAGAATGCGGTTACCTCAGTTGCGGTACCAGAAGTAGAAGAAATTGCGCAGAAGTGAGCCTTGGTGCGGAGCTCAGGAAGACCGAAGACCTTGCACATGTCCTCAAACGTGGTCTCTGGATACTCGTACTTAATCCACATAGCCTTAGCTGCGTCGATTGGAGAGCCGCCGCCAATAGCAATGATCCAGTCTGGCTGGAACTCAGACATCTTAGCAGCACCGTTCATAACGGTCTCAACAGAAGGATCGGACTCGACACCCTCAATGTGAGCAACCTCAAAACCTGCGGACTTGAGATCATTCTCGACATCATCAAGGAAGCCGCCGCGACGCATAGAGCTGCCGCCGGAAACGATAACTGCTCTCTTGCCCTTGAGGTTCTTAACCTCGTGACGAGCACCCTCGCCAAAATACAGATCGCGCGGATTAGTAAAACGTCCCATAAAACCTCTCCTTAACTATGTGCCACTTCCCTAAGTGGCTAGCGAAGCCATTCTTCGCAATTATTTCTTCTCAACATTTCTATTTTATCTCATTTCTGGACACCTGTACAAAATAAATGTGCCATTTTATGCAATATCATTCAAAATTTATGCACTCCTCTAGCGAGAAACCCATTCACTCCAAACGTTTCCAACTGCCGTTCACAATCTTCTTACGACGCTCACGGAGTTAACCCGCACACCTCAATAACCTGCTATATCATTACGTAAAAGAGAAAGGAATTTTGTGGCGTTTGACCCAGTAAAAGAAGACTATCAGCGGCTTATTCTCCGCTTCGCTCGCACGCAAGTCAGCGATGAGGGTAGCATTGCCACGCTAATGAAGGACTTCAACTGGCGATTCTCTAACGATCGAAATTCTCTCCCCCAAACTGACGAAGACCGCGCGTTCAATCTAGTTGCACAAGCAGCTGAGATTGTTGATTATCGCCTGCCTTTTGTCGAAGAATCTCAGGCACAGACCCTTATCGAACAGGGAAAACGCCTCCTCAACCAGGCAATTCAACTGGATTCCAACTGTTTTGACGCCCAGCGTATGCTTTATGCCTCAAATAGCAAGCTTTTTGACGCCTACTACCAGTTCCTTGTAGAAAAGCTCCCCGAGGTCGAAACCGCATGCTACCAAAAAGCGCAGGAATCATCACAGGGGCTCCCTGTTGAGCAAGCAGTACTTGCCCAGCGTCTTGCTATCAACCCTTATAAGCGCTGGCTGGCAGCACTTTCTTCTCGCGCACTTATCTGCGGTCGCAACAAAGATGCCATTACATATGGCGAGAAACTCCTAGAGCTTGACCCTGCAGACGCAGCCGATGCTCGTTTTACGCTTGCACTCGCATACGCAAAACTCGAGGACGAGGGCGCGCTCAAAAACCTCATAGATAAGTATCGCAAGCTTGATCCTCCTCGCAGAGCAGATGATCCGTGGACTTTACTAGCTCACCTGTCCATACACTTCAAGAAGCGTGAACTGGTTAAGGCAGAACACTACCTTGACCTGTTGATAGAACGCTATCCAGAGGCAACACTTTGCTGTTTTGTTCAGAAAGACTTACCTGAGGGAGAGTTCTCCCGCCTTAACGTGCTCCCCTACTCTGAGGACGAGCTCATCATTGCCATTGCAGAAGCAACTGTATTACTGCAAGAAGGAAATGACCTAATAGGACGCGGTGTTCTTGGTCGTTGGATTGCAGATCAAGTTCGCGCAAGAGACCCTAAGACCGTTGAGCTTGCAGAAAAAGAGCTGCAAATGCAGACAAACGCCTTACTTGCTTCTGCAGATTCGTTCCCTGATGGTCCACTTGCTGGAGGCGCCGCTCCTAACGGCCCGAGCTTCCCTGGTGGCCCACGTCCAAGCGGACCACATATTGACGGACCAAATAATCCACACTCAGGCGGTGATACCGAGTGATTAAGCATTCCGCTAACGATATGTTCAGTGAACAGGTAGACCGCCTGGTAACCAAATGTGCACAAGAAAAGAATATTGTTTCTGAAGCTGCGCGCTATGAGCTGAAACTTGCAGTAGAAGCTTCTCCTGAAGACTTTATTGCTGACGAAGAAGAAAAGGCTTTTGCTCAATACGCTAATGCAATTGGCAAGTATCAGGCTGAAATTACTAAAGAGATTGATTCCGATGCCGACTTCTTTTCAAGCCGTATGAATCTGCTTAACTTCTTGCATAATCAAATGACGAATATTATTGAAAATCCAGCTCTTTCTAGCACAAGTATCAATCTGGAATCCCAGCGAATTCTTACTCAAATATCCAACAATCATCCTGCGGCAATCCTCAACGACTTGCTTGAACTGCAAAAAGAATTTGACCCTATCTTTAGACCAAAACTGGAACAAGCAAAGCAAGAACAAGGAGATGCTTGGAGTTTTGCTGAAACCCGTCCACTCTTGCGACTGTACGCACAAATTGCTCAAGTAGCAACTGACTGCGCTTGCTTCAAACTCTCCAAAAAGGCCTGTGAAGACCTTTTGTTTTTCTCGCCAACAGATTTACTCGGTGCACGTTTTACCTTGGCATATGTTCTTGCTCGCCTAGAGGACGAAGAAGGGCTCCGCAAACTTGATGAAAGCTGCGGATATCAATCAAACGCCTGGATGCGCTTAGCGTTTACGCTGCTATTCTTCAAATTAAATCGCATACCTGCAGCAAAACGTGCGCTTAAAGGCTTTATTAACCTCGGCGAGGGCGCGGCATATGCACTGCTCAGACCGTCTTTTGTTGATCTCTACATTCCGTGTAGAATCAACTTCACACCGGATACTTTTGCCGAGAACGTTATCGCTGTTCACGAAGCTGAAGCAATTATTGCTGACGTACCAGAATTTATTTCGTGGGCAGAGTCAGTTCCCGGCGTAATTCAAAGTGCTCGCGACTACGCGTTTAAAGCCGGACTAGACTGGTGGGAAAACGAAGAATAAATGAATGCTCAAAAACACTTCGTTTAGCCCTAGAAATCTGCATCATCTTTGCTATACTTTTTCTTCGCGTCCCCATCGTCTAACGGTTAGGACATCGCCCTTTCAAGGCGGCAATACGGGTTCGATTCCCGTTGGGGGCACCATAGAGCACAAAACCCAGGGCAGCAAATGCTTCCTTGGGTTTTTATTTAGCAATTGGCGAGAATAACCTCTTGTAGACTCTCAACCGATAGTCCAGCGCGTGCAAGAATATTGTGGTGAACGTCTGCTTCAAGGTACTTATCGGGCATACCCACACGTATTACCTGTGGACATATACCTGAAGCGCTAATTTGCTCGACAACCGCGCTGCCAAATCCACCCAAAATACTGTGCTCTTCAACGGTAATAACCACGTCAGAATGATGACAAATTTGTATCAGCGGAGTGTCAAGCGGCTTGATGCTCGACACACCGTAGACCTCGATGTTTGTTCGTGCTGTAGTAACCTGATCTGCAACTCTTTGAGCAGCTTCAACAACTCGGCTGGTTATCGCGCCTGTCGCAAGAACGCTCACGCGCCTCGGCTGAACGACGTCCGCTAACTCAGACGCCCCCGCCGCACCACTTGCACCCTCCACGCGTGGCGACTCAAAGAGTTTCTCGACACCAGATGCATCAAAAACGTAACCGTTTGGATGCAGATTAACACCATCGCACGAGGTCATGCGTACGTAAGCTGGTCGCGGATTCTTTGCAAGCTCCATAAGTGTTGTAGCAAGCTGTGCATTATCGCACGGATTAAATACGGACAGCCCCGGAATAGTCCTGGTAACCGCAATGTCCTCCAAAGCCATGTGAGAAGGTCCTGTAGCTGCTGATTCGCAGCCAGCAGCAACGCCCACAAGCACCACAGGCGACTTCATCATACCAAGATTAACGCGAATCTGATCGAGCGTTCGTGAGGTAACAAACGTGGCATAGCACGGTGCAAAGACGTGAAAACCCTCATTTGCACAGGCAGAGACCACTTCAATAAGATTTTGTTCCGCAATGCCACACTGGATGTATCCCTCTGGCCGAAGCTCTCGGAAGTGGTCCAAATTCAAACGACGACCATAGTCAGCCACAGCAACAGTTAGCAGATCATCGTCCTCAGCGAGTTTGCCCATAACCCATCCAAAAACTTCTTTTGTATTCATGTCCGCAAGCATCTGTGACTCTTCAGCTGAAATGCGTGCTGACTGCAAAGATGTATCTAGCATGAACACGCCTCCTCTGCAACTCTCAGATCAGACAATGCCTGTTCATAGAGGTCGTCCGTCACACATGCATCGTGGAACGAGACGTTATTCTCGGCAAATGAAAGTCCCTTACCTTTGATGGTGTGCGCAATAATCGCACGAGGCTTGGAAGTTTTCTCTTTCAGTGCGTCGTACAAAGCAAGCACATCATGGCCATCTACCTCAATGGATTCAAAGCCAAACGCATCAAACTTTCTTGCAATTGATCCGGTGTCCAAAATGGATGCGCAAGGACCATCCAACTGCATACGATTCTGATCAACAATTACTATCACGTTGGAGAGCTGGTTGTGGCCGATAAACGCTGCACTTTCCCAAATGGAACCCTCATCGCACTCACCGTCGCCCAAAATACAAAAAACGCGAGAAGGAAGATCTTTCCTGCGAAAACTTAACCCTAGCCCAGCGGCGTAGCCCAGGCCCATGCCAAGACTGCCGCCAGAAATTTCAAAGCCGCGTTGAGGATCTCGCAGTGGATGCTTAAAGAGAACGGCATCAGGTCCAAAAACTCCGCGATCAATATCCTCTTGGGAGATCATCCCTGCACGTAGAAGTGCTGGGAATAGCGCCAGCGACGTATGAGCCTTGGACAGAATCAAGCGGTCTCTAAGTTCCCACTCGCAATCCCTATTTCCTACTTGCATGACCTTACTCAAGAGTACGGAGACTATGTCTGCTACAGAACATGCACCGCCAATGTGAAATGGCGTTGAACTGTAGCGATGCGCCAGCTCAACGATGCCTCGGCGCACTGACAATGCCTCGTGACGCAAATCAAACTCAAGCTGCGTGCACTGTTTGATATCATTTTTTAAAGCAACAATATTGGAGGTAGAGTGCTCTGACTGGCGGACCGAAGAAATGTCTAGAGGTCCAATAGAGCCGTCTACCTGCTCAGATACACCAACAACACTCTGGTGTGGAGCAAGCCAAGTCTGGCTCCACTCAATGCAGTTGCCGTCGGACAGCTCAATTACCTGCTCAAGTACAAGCAAAGCCTCATTTGGAGAACACTGCAGGTAATCTGCGTGGTCTTTATCCGCAATTTGCGACTGATAGCGCATGCGAGAACGTGCAATTTCTTTTTTGGATGTTCTTTCAACTGCATCAAAGAGCGACTCGTTCTCGAAGTCTGCCTCTTCGAGCTGTGGACAAACAAGCAGGTTAGACCATGATTCCTGACATACTACTGGTCTACCCGAAACGCTCCTAACACGACGCAAAAAGAGCACGTCAGAGCCGATGGAAATCTCTAGATGCTCGGCAACAGCTTGATCTGCAGGAACTACCTGCTTAAACAAGACTTCAGTTCGATACTCAAATCCACCATCTCTAAGCGCTGCAGCAAATGAAAGCACGGTATTCCCTGCTGCATGTCGAACGGTGTTAGAAATAACTTGTGTTGCTCGACCCTTTTGAGTAAGCAGCAAACCTTCTTTAACCAGGGATTGAATGGCTTTTCGGATAGTGCCTCGACTAACACCATACTGCGCCATAAATTCGGCCTCAGAAGGAATATACGTTCCTGCCTTCCAGTCTTCTGACAGAATTTTAACGCGCATTAAATCTGACAGCTGAACATGAAGAGGTGTAGCAGATGACGCATTGAGTCCTCCCCTAACCTGTGGAGGCAGTGACTCTACAGCTTCATCCTCAGAAACTAAAACCGGAAAAACTCCTGTCTCAAATGACATAGGTCCTCCGAAATAAATAAAAATTAGTCGTGCATACGTTAGATACAGGACAAGTAGTATACAAGTTTCTATACAAGAACAGAATAGGAGCTACACGTCTAAATTAAATTTCTATGCGAAGGAACTATGCTATTTATTCAGCAACAAAAATGGTAGGGGCGGCGGGACTCGAAGCCATTACATCTGCTGTCCCTTACTCCTGCATTCAAGCAGGTCAAACAATATAAACGCTAACTCTCAATGAAAGCGTTGTCCCCATTTTGTCCCATGGTCATTTTATCGAATTCAGCCTCGATGTCTTCTGCCTTAAAGCGCACGTAACGCAATATTTCATCAGCCTCTTTGCGCGTACTATAGACGGTCTCAGAATGTCTTATGAACCCTCTACCGTCTCCTGTGTCAGCCATGTAACGGTTCTGCGTTTCCAGGACCCATTGCCTGATTTGAACCCCATGAAGAACGCTTGCGTGGCATAATGGATTCACCTTCCTCATCATTACCTAATTTTGTGGAAGTTGCTCCCTGTTTGTTTTGGCAGACGCAGGGAGCTTTTTTGTTAGTTAATTAGCAATCTGATAGCTTAGTTTGCGGTAGAAGACTACCTGGCCAGATGCATCGTCACCCTTAAATTGGACTACCTCAACAGTATGGTCTCCAGCTTTCAGCGCATCACCTGAAAGGCTGATGGCATTCTGTGAATCTCCATAGTTGCCTTTTGTATTCTCGATTCCGTCCACATAGATGTGCGTTACAGCGGAACGATCGAGGTCTTTTGTGTCGACCTCAATCTGTGTCAGCTGAGTGTCTTTCTGAATGGTTAACTTTGGCACATTGCCGTTCTCTGTAGTGCCGGCTGCAGTAGAAAGCATGACAGAGCCTTCTCCAACCTCCGCTTGCTTTGAGCCGTCAAAGTCTTTCTTGGCTGGCGCTTGTTGCTCTTGCTTAGTCTGTGGCTGTGTGGTGCTTTGTGAGTTTTGTTGTGGCTGTCCAGAGCAGGCTCCTAAAGTAAGAGCCAAAGCTGCTCCTGCGACTGCTACAGTGATCTTTCTTGCGTTCATACTTTCTCCTTACTGACGTTACTAGATACCTACTCTTGTCTTACAACACAGAGAAGATAATTATCATGGATAAATACGAGATACATCTATCTGTCATCATCATTGAGCTGTCAGCAATCTTTTTCTTGTTGCTCATCAAGCTTTAGGGAATATCGCAGAAGCGAGAAGCTGGAACAAAAAAGCTAATACTACTAACCTTATTGACACCTATATGCACTTTGATACACTTATAACTAAGAGGCAGCCCCCTAGACAGGATTAGTGCTGGGTTCCCGAACGGGAGTAGACGCAGTCAAGTTTACTTGCTGGCAGTTTAGAATTCCTTTGCCCCTTGGGCTGCCCTCTTTTTCTTTAGCTCTTTCAGCTCACCTATCAATTTATTGTTTCTTACCAACGCATCAACTGTTTCATCTATAACTAATTGAGAATATGTCCTGTTTTGGCTCTGTCCAATAATATGTGTATAGCAATACTTTGGATTCTCTTTATATCCATATTGTTCAGCAAAAATTTGAAAATCATTGCTTGTAAATCTATCTTTTATTTCATCACCCATATATAGAACAATCCCTCTCTTCTTCAATTGATTGTTGATCTCTGATATACATTCCGTAACTGAATGAGGATGGCTCTTACTAGGATCTTTGAATCTCTCTACAATAGCGACTTTCTCGTCAGCTTCTGTTACAGGAACAACTGCAACTTTTTTAGAACTGTCAGAAACCTTCTTTGTCAAAACCAATTCTTGCTTAATCACACAACTATAATTTTTACTAGTTGATACTTCTTCATTTTCAAAAATATGATTTTGTCTACCTATTAGTGCCAACGCAACATCATCAGGATATTTTGCTAAAACATCCTTTGTGTCATATGTCTTTGCATTAATACTAAGAGTTAAATAATTGCTTGGAAAAATATCAGCAATCCTACGCTCATGCCACTTGTTCATGTACTGTTCATAGTTTGTGATACTAGCCTGGAAAAGACCTAGGTATATCTGATTATCTTCTTCAACAATAAAATGAGTGCTTGTATTTCTTAATTCAATAATCTCTTCTAAGTTCCTCGTTACAGGGGATTTTTTATTTGAGAGAGTCTTTGTAAGAGCTTTCTTGAGCGTAATTGTTCTACGCTCACCATTCCTGTTTGTATAAAAAAGATTGTCGTAGCCACTTACTTTAATAATTTGAGCTTTTAACATAAGCTCCCATGCATTACATATAAAGAATGAAAAGCCCTCAACTCTATATTTAATTGATGGACGATTATAAATCTCAATAGCCATAATGAATGCTTCTTGCGATTTATCAAGCATCCTATCAATCATTACTTGTTCTTTTTCCGAAATGACACGCTTAGATCTACCCATTTATCCTCCCCTCCTTAAATCTCCAATCCAAATGGCACTAAATACCACACAACCTCACCAATAATCGAGACGGACTGTGTGTCGATCTCGTTGAAGTCAAATATCTGTGGTCTATAAGTAGGATCAATGCTATCTGGGATAAGCTCGTATCCATTGGATAGTGGCTTCACACGCTTAACAGTTGCATCAAAGCCATTCACGCACACCGCATATGCCTTCATAGACTTAGAAGCTTCCTGACAGGGATTAATAAGTGCATAGCAACCATTAGGCAATACGCGATTCATAGAATCATCTTCTACTTTTAATAAAAAAGCTTGAGGAAACCTTTCATAGATATCTGATGGAATATCGTAAGTTTCATCAGAAGTTATCGCTTCAATAGAAGCGGTAGCAGTGATCCTACTTAAAAGTGGAGCAGACGTCATTCTAGAGTTACGATTGCGATTAACACTATTGTCTCCAGCAACTTCTATTTCAAGAATTGACTCTAAGGAAACACCGTAGAGTTTAATAAGCTGAATAAGCGAGTTTAAATCAGGATCATTTTGGCCTTGCTCCCAGCGTCTAATTGTGCCGAGCGGAATACCAGTTTTAGCAGAAACTTCTTTCTGTGTAAGCC
>ERZ772945.2307-NODE-2307-length-11851-cov-9.860292_pt1 | contig 11851 bp, 7 predicted proteins | sample MGYA00511681_ERZ772945 | MGnify/ENA primary metagenome ERZ772945 (study PRJEB29015, sample SAMEA2737943) | human oral metagenome | biome: human oral; feature: human-associated habitat; material: dental | place: China | collected 2143 ... | reverse complement strand
GTTGAGGAGATCGGAACTGCGAGCGACGCGGACCCGTCTGACGCCTGGATCCGAACGACCATCTCCTCCCCGTGAGACCCGCTGGCCTGCCAGCCATAGCCCACCGAGGCCCTGGCCATGCTCGCGTCCTGCACGCCCGTGGAGACCGTGCGGGCAGCGGGATCGAAGACGGAGCCGACCCAGGAGTGATCCGCAGGACTCTCCGACTCGTCGATATCCTGCTCGGTGAGCTCGGGATACATGACGAGCTGCCGGGAGGCCATGGAGGCCATCTGGTTGAGTCCGGCCGTTCTACCCAGGGCAACCCGTTCGGCGGCATCGCCGCCGTGGGCGCCGACGTCGTCGATGCTCACCGCTGACGCGTCCCGGCCGCCGGACTCGCCCGCGCCCCCGTCTGTGTAGACGGCCACCGCTCCGTCGACAACCGTGAGCGTCCGATAACTTCTCTTATCGGAAATGGGGTCGAGAACCACGTCCTGCAATGTGGTAACGGAGTCCAATGCGGTGTCGGGCACGAGATCCAGTCGACCCACGGGATTCGAATCGGATTCATTGTCCTGCCTCCACGCACCGGCGACGAAGGTCGAGTGTCCTGCGGACCCCGAGTACATGCCGCCGTCCCGGTAGTCCGACGTAAGGGTTCCCAGGTGGTGTCCGTCAGCCAGGGAGAAGACCTGATCGCGGATGAGGACCGCAGAATCCGTGAGCTGCAACCGGCCCGGGCTCGCCTCGCCCATTGGCTGCTGAACGGCGACACCACCGGTGATCGTGTCGAGGACGATCACGCTGACGCTCTCCTCCCGTTCGGGGAAAATGCGCTTGAGGCGAACCTGAAAGGCCAGGTGCTTGAGGTCGGGGCTGGGAACCAGGTACGTCTCCGGTTCAGGCACAGGAGCACCGCTCGCCGATACAAAGCTCGCATTGCGCACCTGGTAGCTCCACAGCGTGGATCCGTCCTGGGGATCGAGCCCCCTGACAGTATCTTCGTCCAGAACAACAGGACCACGCGCACCTGCCACGACATCCAGGGCTCGACCTGATTCGATATCGCGATCCCAGGCCAGGGAAGTGGGAGCCGACGACGGGACGGCGGGCAGAGCGTCGTCAGCAACGGCCGGCGCCGTGGTCTGGGCGGCCGAGAGGACGGCGCGATGATTGGACAGCACGTGCGGAACCACCGCGAAGGCGCACAGAAGAACCAGCGAGGGAACCAGCATGAAGGCGGTCCCGATAAGAAAACGACTCCTGCGGAAGGGATAGCGGCGGGGACCGGCGCCTTCCCCCGGAGCGCCCCGCTCAGGAGCGGCCGCCGCGAGACGGCCCCAGCGCGATGGATCGTCATGCGCCCCACTGCGCTTTCCCGTCTGTACGCGGCGGATCGACAGCAGAATATGGGAGAACAGGGTCGCCCCTGCCAGGAGGTCCACAATCGCCAGGAGCATCCACCGGTGCGGGTACGTTCCGTAGTCGCTGTAGACCTTCCACCAGACCTGCAGATAGAAGGCGCAGGAAACAGTCGCGGTCACGCCCGCCGCCGACAGGAACATGACGTCCACCAGAAGATGTCGCGGCCTGCTCGAGGCGCTGCCCATTTCTATCAACCAAATAAACCCGAGAAGGGTCAGCGCGTAGAAAGCCCACTTGGGACTGAGGCCCCAAAACTCATGACTCGAATCGCCGGAAAGGAAGAAGAGCAGGAGCGCGCAACCTCCGAGGGCCGTCAGAAACGACCCCAGACGCAGGGCGCGCAGAATAGTGGTGCTCAGCATTGGCGAGGCAATAGTGCGAGGCGCAGCGTCGCCCGCCTCCCCCAGTTCACCATCCTGGGCGTCACCGCCCCAGGGCTCCTCGGCCCCCGAACGGTCCGCGCTCGAGTGCCGAACGTCGTCGTCAGACGAAGAGGCAGTCATGCGAACGATTCTGCCGAGATCACAGAACGATGTCCACGGAAAGGTCGGAAGTCCTCAGCCAGGCGCTCCTCCTCTTCCGTTCCGTTCTCCCTCTTCCGTTCCGCTCCACCTGCCCCCTATTCGCCGAGATCGGTTCGGTTCCGCGCCGAGATCGGTCCGGTTCCGGCTCGAGATCGGTCGAGTTCCGCGCCGAGATCGGTACGGTTCCGGCTCGAGATCGGTTCTGGTGCGTCGTGTGTGCGGGTCGGCGCCTCTGCTGGCGCCTCTGCCGTGGCCGCTGCCGGGGCCTGTATGCCTGTGGCCGCTGCCGGGGTCTCTGCCGTGGCCGCTGCCGGGCTCTGCGCGCGGGTCGACCGGGGGGTGGTTTTGTGTTGGGATTCCGGGGTTTGGGGGTTGTGGTGGAGGGCCGGCGGATGCTATCCTGTACACATGTTCGAAGACTGGGGCTCGTCGTCCCCGCCCGCACCGGGCGGGGACGACCAAGAGAAAGGGACCCTCATGTACGACGACGACTACTCCCGCAGCGCCCACTTCGACCCGGAGCGGGCCAATGCCGAGTTCCTGAAGGGGGTGATCGGAATCTTCATCGGGGCGGTCATCGTATCCGCCCTGCTTCTCGCCGCCTCGTGGGTGTGCCACGCGGCGGGATGGGTCGACGACGACCCGACGGGCGGCCAGACGCCCGCCGCCCAGACCACCGAGATCACCGAAGGGGAATAGGAGCGAGAATGACCGCCGAGGGAATGGACTGGAAGAGCCACGAGCGCGTGATGCGCGCCCGCGAGCTCGTCAATCTCCGGTAGCGTCGCGCACGCGCCTGGCCAGCCGCAAAACAAAACGAAGGGGCCCCTCCACCCTGTGGATGGAGGGCCCCTCCCGTCGTGGTCGTCGCCACCGAGCAGACCCCGCGCTGGCATCCGCCCCTTGTCCTTCTTCGACGCCTTCGCGTACGCCCCGGCGTACTTCCCGGTGATCTCGGCCCTGGCCCGCATCGACAACCCGCTTCCCATGCCCGCCACGGCCCCGCGGTTTTCGCGGGCAGTCCCACGTGAGGCACCGGGCGCCCTTCGCGGGCATCCCCGGAGTCTCGTCGCACTGTGGACGTTGACGGCCCGCGGGTGTCATAATGGTGGGGACTCACCCGGTTGCAGCCGGATGGGTCCCCGATGCGGCAGTTCTAGAAGAACCAACCGCGGAGGGCATCCACAAGGACGGCGACGGCCCGGATCAGGCGAGCGATAGCGTTGATGATCTCGCTCACCTTCCGGGCCGTTCCCCTGTCCTTGCGGACCTTGGCGTGACGGCCCTTGGGCTTGGTCACGGCCCTCACCTCCTCCCTGGCTCCTCACCTCCCCGGCAAGGACAGCGGGTGATCCGGGGGGAGGTGCCGGAGAAGGCCCGCCAAGCCTATGGCATGGGCTGCGGGGGCGTCGACACGATCCCGACGCAGCGGCGGGGGTCATCGGCGTGGGCGCGGATGGTGTCGGGAGGGAGGCCGAGGCGGTGGGCGACGTCCGCGACGGAGAGGCAGTGGACGGTCACGAGCGGTGGAGGCGGTCGCGACGGACCCAGCCATGGTGCTGATGATCAAGGAGCTGACCCAGCAGGCCCAGGCGACTACGGCGAGCCGGATGTTGACCCGGGGCGTGGCCCAGGCCATGGCGATCGTCAAGGCGCCGCCCTCACCTTCACCCCGGCCGACGGCGTTGACGACGACGAGCTCGTCGACTACCACCCCGCCGTCGGCCCCTCGGACCTGGTGCCCGGGGCCCGGGAGGTGGTCATCACCCTTCCCGCCGCGTCCCTGTCGCAGGCCATCACCACCGTCCGCGCCGTCGCCGCACCCCTGGGCGTTCTTTACGGCCTGGAGATCGTGCCCACCGCCGCCTGGGACCGCCGCCTGGGGAGAACGACGAACGGGGACGACCTGATCGGCGTCACCGAGGCCGCCGGCGTCCTGGGGGTCACCCCTCAGGCCGTGCGCGAGCGCCTCGCCGCTGGAACCCTGCCCGGCCGCAAGATCGGCCGCAACTGGGCGCCGCCCGCCTCGGCGCTGCACCGGTGAGACGGCCGATGGCTGGCGGAGCGCACGACCTCCGGCACGGGTTGGCCGCGTCCACGCCGGTCGGCCTGCCGGCGGTTGCCAGTTGATGTTGCACAGGAAAGCGGGCCGGTAGACGATTTCACGCATTGTCGATGCGCGTCATCATCTCATCGAGGTCGGCAACCTTGACTGCGGGCTCCGCCTCGCGCAGGGCGTCGGCGCAGGGGGAGATTGGCTCGCGCTTTGAGCCGATGGTTGGTTCGCAGGTGAATGCACGTGACCGCTTCGCTTATCCCGGTCTCCGCTCCCGAGTGCATCAGTATACACCATTCGCACTCCTAGCAGAAGGCCCGGTTCGGTCTCGCGGTTCACGATCCGGCGTCAGACGAGGCTCGTTCTAGCGGCGCCTCGCATCAGTCGGAATCAGAACGCTCATCGACTGTCCGTTCGAGTTCTCGTCTGACTGCCGGGACGTCCGGGCCGCGGCGCCCCTCGACCGCGATGCGCGGACGAAGTGTCTCATAGTGCACATGCTCTCGTGCCGTATGATGAACGAAGGCCTGCGCGAGTACACTGGCCGCACTCGTCCCGGCTCTCATGAAGGCGCTCAGTGGCGCCAAATCAATCATGATCGGGAAGACGGCAGAAGGGGATGACCCATGACAGATGAGATCGAGTTGATCTGCGACGGGGAGGGGCTTGCGGTGCTCGGCGATCCGACTGCCGTGAAGCGCTTTCTCGACTCGGAGGGACTGCGGACTCAATCCCAGGAGTTCCACCTGGAGCGACTCGGACCCGCATTGGAAACCGGATCGAAGATCGCAGAATTTGTTTCCGATATCTCCGCGAATACGGGACGATACGTGAGACTGACGAAAGAGTCGGCCGAAGACGTCAGACGATTCGGACTCATGCCGACGAGCGTCAGGGGCATCAGCCACGCGATGATCGGAGAACCGGGCTCGATCAGCAAGTGGATTCAGATCGAGGACGGTCCCGCTTCACTCCTCATGAACCCCGCGGTCCTCTCCGGAGTCGCCGGGATCATGGCTCAGATCGCACGGCAGCAGGAGGTGAAGGCGCTCAAGGAGCTTCTCGTATCCATTGACGGCAAGCTCGACGACTTACGACGCGGGCAGAGGGACCGAATCCTCGCCAAGATGGACCGCGCCGTCTCCGTCATCAGTGAGGCCATGATCATTCGAGAGTGCGGAGGCGATCGGGAGACGGCCTGGAGGAAGGTGGAGAATGAAGTCGGCACGATCGCCGAGGTTCAGGCGAATGCGCTTCGCAAAATTGAGGCGCTCGCCGATAAGGTCGGCGATGTCGACGACAGGACCGGAGTCGGCTCCCTGAAGAAGACCACCAATGAGATCGAGTCCGAAGTCGGCGTGTGGTTGGCGGTCCTCGCACAGTGCTTCCGACTCGAGAACGAGCGCGCCATCCTGGAGCTGGACCACGTCCTCGCCACCAATCCACGGCACTGGGACGGCCACCGGATCGGCCTGAACGAGGCGCTGCACGAGAAGCGCGACGAGGCCGTCAGAAGGACGACGGACCTCCTGGAGCGCCTCGACAGGGCCAGCGCCGTCGCAAGGAGCAACATCATACTGCACGCTCCCGCGGCGCATTCGGTGATCGACTCGGTCAACGCCGTCAACGGGTCGTTGGAGGAGTTTCATGCGTTGCTCGGTGGCGAATCCCATTGGAAGGAGCTGGCGCGCATCCGCTGGAAGGACGCGATCCACGATCCGAATCAGTTGTGGAGGGCAGGGAAGGAAATCTTCAAGACTGCAGCGATAGGCGTAGGCATAGTAGGTGTAGGTGCATTAGGGTTGTTGGCGACTGCTAGTGCAGGAGGCGAGAACAACGATTCGGAGAATTCATCCGGCGATGATCCCGAGGATTCGACGGACGGTGACTCGGAAGAATCGTGGTAACGACGAATAGGGTCTCGCAGGTCTCCACTCCTCCGGGCTGTTCGGAGCCTGAGCCGCCCGCCGCCGCACGGGCTCCGCGCCATGCGGTCCGCCCGTCCCGGCGCGTCCGTTCCCGCGCTTGCCCCGCCCGCCGCCGGCCTGCGACCCTTGCCCCATGGCGATCATCCTGGACGGGATCCTGAGCGAGAAGGCGCTGCGCGCGGCCGCCGGTGACGACCTCTACGAGCGCGGCGAGGGCCACGTCGAGGCCGTCTGCGTCCACAGCCTCGCCGTCGGCGGCGCGACCGCGACGGTCGGCGGCGAGGCCCTCTGCGACGTGCACCTGTTCTGGCACGACGACGTCATCACCGGCGTGTGCACCTGCCCTCGCTTCTCCGACCGCGGCTTCTGCGAGCACATGGTCGCGGTCGGCCTGGCCGTCCTCGACGACGTCCGGGACGGCGCCGTCGTCCCCGCCCCGCCGTCCGGGGCCTCCACAGCACCACCCGCCCCGGCCGGCCCCGCGCCCCGGAGCCGCCGGGGCGGCCGGGCGCGCACGACCGCCCCCGACCCGGGCGCCGTCAAGGGCCTCGGGGCCGAACTCCTGCGGAGCGCCCGCTCCCTCACCGTCGTCCGGCGCTTCCTCTACCCCGACGAGGCCGCCCGCTACGCGCGCAGCATCGAGAGTTTCCTCGACGGCCTGGAGTCCTTCCCGGCCGACCGCGGGGGACCGGACGGCGCGGCCCCGGCCCTCCTGCACATCGCGACCCGCCTGCGCGCGCAGCTCGAGACCCGCATCGACGATTCGGGTGGAAACGTCACCCGCGCCTGCCAGCGCGCCATCGACCTGTACGCCCGGGCCTGCCGCGAGGGCCGGCCCAACGGCGTCAGGCTCGGCCGCTGGCTCGCGAAGTTCCGGCTCGCCTCACCCGGCTGGCCCGACGTCGCCCTGAACGACTTCCTCCCCGCCCTGGGGGGCAAGGGGGTGGCGGCGTACCGCCGCGCCGTCGACGCCGCTGCGGAGCAGGCGGAGGCGCAGGGCGATCGCCCCGGTTTCGAGCTGGAATCCATGCTCCTCGAACTGGCTGACCACGACGGCGACGTCGACCGCGCCGTCGAGCTGCTCTCCCGGGAGGAGCACCCCCGGTACGCGGCCATTATCGAGCGGCTTGTCGCGGCCGGGCGGCGCGACGAGGCCTTGGCCCGCCTCGATCGGGCCGTCGCCGAGTCTCGGATCGACGCCCCCGGCCCCGACCCGTGGCGGGATGCCGACAACCCCTACTGGGTCCGCCCCGGTTGCGCCCTCGACCTCTACCTGGAGGCCGGGCGGAGCGGGGACGCCCTCGATCTCGCCCGCGACCTGTTCCACTCCGACCCCGGACCGGCGAGCCTCGACTTCCTCCTGGCCACCGCCGAGCGGCTCGGACGCCGCGAGGAGGAGCTGGACTCCGCCCTGACCTGGGTCGACGGCCGGGACTGGCGCACCGGGGACACGGCCATCGTCCTCGCCCTGCACCTGGGCGACGTCGGCCGAGCCTGGGCGGCGGCGGACCGATGGGGCGTCGATCGCGCCTGGATGAGCCTCGCCGACGTCCAGCCCCAGCCCCGCCCCGACGACGCCATCGAACTGTACCGCCGCGATATCGAAAGGGCCCTCCTCAAGGCCGGCCGGCCCTCGGCCCGGCGGGCGGCGGCCGCGGCCGTGCGCATGCGCCTGATCGCCGCCGCCGCGGATGCGCGCGACGGCGGCGGGCGCGTGGAGGCCTTCACCGCCTGGGTCGGCGGCCTGCGGGAGGCCCACCGCCGCCGCCCGACCGTGGGCCAGGAGTTCGACCGCGAGGGGCTGTAGGTCCTCGGCGGGCCCCGGGAGGGGGCCTCCCCGCCCGCCGCCGCGGGGCACTGCTATCATCGGACCGCCCGCGGGCCCGCCGGTCCACCCGTTACAGGGCCGGAACGTTTCAGGGCGCCCTGTCTCAACCTGATTAGGAGAGTATTCATGACCAGTGCCCTCCCTCCGAGTTATCGGCCCGGCTCCAAAGATTCCTCAACGGACGTCATTCCCGCCGGCACCCGGGCCGCTCAGGGGGCTGCGCCCGGTCCGACCGGGCCGGGGGACGGCGTCCCGACGACGAGCACGCCCATGGGCGACATGCCCACCTACCCGATGATGCCCGCGGGCGAGATCCACCCCCGGGGCGTCCTGCTCGACGGCGACTACGCAATAATCCTGGAGAAGGTGGTGGGCAGGGTTTATCTCGCCTTCGCGACGCGGGACATGAGCATCAATGGCATCGACGTTCGCAACCAGGAGCCCGTGGTCATCAAGGTCACCGAGCACGATGCGGCGCAGAGCGCCCGGGCCGAGGCCTATGTGATCCAGCACGCCGGTCAGAGCCCGTACCTCCCGAGGTTCGTGGAGCTGAGGGAGAAGGACGGCAAGGACTGGCTCGTCACCCGTCACATCGCCGGCACGCCGTTGAGCGACATCATCAGAATGAGCGGACCCAATGGCATGGATCCCGTGCGGGCCGCCAGACTCGCGATGGACGTTCTGCAGGCGCTCAAGCTCCTCCACGGATCTTCGTCCGCCAGCTTCATCCACCGGGACGTCAAGCCCGACAACATCATCGTCACCACCGAGACCAATGGCTGGGAGCACGCGGTCCTCATCGACCTCGAGACCGCCATAGATCCGACCAGGACTTTTGGTGAAAGTATAGCGTACACGCTGCCGTGGGCCTCCCCCGAGCACCTGAACACCAAGTTCCTGCGGCAGTCGTCGGATATCTTCTCCGTCGGGGTGTGCCTGTACCAGATGGTGACCGGACGGCTGCCCTTCGGCGACCGGGGGGCCATCGAGAACAAGACGATGTCGGATTTCCTGCGCGACCGCGCCGACAACGGCATCACCCACCGGCTCAACGCCGTCATCCGCAGGTCCCTCAGCATCGATCAGAGGGGCCGCTACCAGTCGGCGGATGAGATGCTGGCGGCTCTCGAAGGGGTTCTGAACGCGGGGGCTCCGAATAACGGCGGCGGACCCGGTGGCGAGTGTCCGGGCATTCCTCCTCACCCGGAGCCTCCCGTCGACCCCGAGGCGACGGAGATGGCGGCCGTCTTGAAGCACGTCTGTCACCAGTACACCGCGAAGAAACGCTTCGAGGCCGTCACCGCCGGTATCCGCCTGCGCTGCCGCAGCGAGGTCTTCACCGCTTTCAACGCCTCCAGGCCCCTCACGTTCTTCTCCCGATGCGGTGGACGCAAACTATTCAACATCTGGCGGCAGAATCAGTTGAACGCGATCGCGCCCTTCGATCTCTTCGACGAGGAGAAGCGGATGCTCACCGAGAACTCCGACCTGATGCCCCTCGCCATCCGCGCAGCAGGTCTGATCCGGAGCACGAGGGCCGGCGCAGCGGCGCGGGTCAGGTCCCTGAACATCCTGCTCCTCGGAGTCCTCGCGCTCTCCCTGGCAGTCGTCGTCGGCGCCGTTCTCCTCATCTTCGCAAACCTGCTCTGAAAGTTCGTATGACCGCTCATGGAGGCACACATGCCGCTCGAATGCCCTCTCTGCGCCAGCAGGAGACCGTTTCTGCGCGTTGAAAGATTCAAGAACTCGGATGGCAGGATCGGCGTTCGCGCCTACCAGGACACCGGCGGAATCGCGGCCTGGAGGGCGAACGGGTTCGAGTCGATCCCCTCCGACGCCGGGGCGCAGGTGGTCGAAGCCTACACGGTCTGCCGCAACGGGCACGTCGCCCTCAACGACCCCGGAGTCGGCGCCGCCCATAAGGTCTGCACGCTCGGATCGGTCGGATCCGGCAAGTCGCAGCTCCTGCACCGGCTGCTCCAGCTGGATCCCCCGATCTGGGACCAGGCGCCCCAGGACGACCGCGAACCGGTCGGGGTCTTCATCTCCCACAAGCCCCTTCCCTACGGGGCCTCCCCGATTGACAACCCGGATGAGGTCGTCGCCACCGCGGCCGCCAACTCCGAGCCACTGCGGACCGCGCTGCTCAACCTGTTCCGAATGGAGCTGAGGCTCCGGGAGGTGCGCCGACGCAATCCCCTCACCGGTGACAGGGAGACCGTCCTCGTCGGCACCCTCGTGGACGAGATCCTCCTCCGGTACTTCGAGAGCGAGTACGCGGACGACCTGGAATACGCCCAGGAGCTGGCCGACGACTGGGGCACGAACCTGCGGGCGCCGTATCTTTACCCCATCACCCTTACCACTGGCGGGACCTCCCTCACCAAGCACCTGGCCATCGTCGATCTGCCGGGCGAGGCCACCCGGGAGTGGACCACCCCGACGAACAACCCGTACGTGAACTCCGACGACGATCTCAGTCAGCTGGAGGACTCGGCGACCATCCTGGCGATCGTGGATCCCGTTCTGGCGGACTGGTGCTTCAACAGACTCGATGACAGCACCCGCAGTCTCGCCCTGCGCCCCATCTCCGACGAGACGACGACGACGCGCGAGACGATGCGCGCCGAATCCAGCGCCATCACCAGGAAGCTCCTTCAGGACATCAGCCACGAGGTCCAGGACGCCGACAACGCCTCTCTCACCGTTATCGCGATCTCCAAGTGCGATGCGATCCGTTACGCCCTCGAGCACGCCTCAAAGGACGCCCCCCGCGGACAGTACGACATCGGTCGCTGGAACGACCTCATCCCCAAGGAGCAGGTGGGCCCCTTCGTCCGCTCCGCCAAGAACGCGCTGAGTCGGATGAGCGGCCGGGTGGAGGCCTCCCAGCCGATGGCGAGCGCTCAGGTCAGGGAATTCTTCGACAAGTTCCGCATGGCCCCGGGCATGCAGATTCACGCCACCGCCTCCCTCCTGGCCGACCTGTCAGACCCCTGGAAGTTCTGGAACCTGGTCATGACGGGGGAGGAGTTCAACCTCGCGGTGAACATGTTCACGCTCCCGGGCGGCGCGGTGACGCATACGGTCTCCTTGAATGATCCCAGTAATCTCAAGCCCCATTCCTTCGCCGTCGAATCCGCGGCATCATCCTGGAACCGCGGCGTCTCCGGGGAGAGGATCCAGATGCAGGACGTCGCCGCGTGCGCACTGGCCAGCGCCCTGCTGGCCACCATCATCTCCGAGAACACGGTGGCCCAGCTGAACGCGAGCGCGCGTCCGACTTACGCGCTGACAGCCGCCCGCTACCGAATCGCCGAGGACGGCGGCGAGCACACCTCCGACGGCGCTCAGGCGGGTTGCTTCCAGGCCCTTCGGCACATCATCTCTCCGGCCCTGGGGGTGTGATCGTGGGAAGCGCCATGAGCGACGACGCGAGGGACGGCTCGACCCGCAGGGCTCCCGCCGCGCATCCTCCCGCGGGCCTCGGACGGGCGGCGGCCAGGAGGCCGGGGGCCCCGGGGCCGGCGGCGTCATCGGGCTGGGTCCTCCAGACCGAGCGCGACGCCTCGGAGATCGGCGGCGGCTTCCGGAAGGACATGTCCCTCTCATCGGATGCCGTGACGCCGGGCGAGCAGCAGGTGATCGATAAGTACCACAGGCACCTGAGACAGCTGAGCATGTCACTGCACGGGCGATCCGACCCGTTGCACTCGGTCACCGTCTTCCACGACGGCCCCGCATCCCGGTGGGTGGCGGGGCTCTCCGGCTCCGGCAGCGTCTACGGCTCCGCCGGCGCCATCCAGATGGCGCTCGCGCCCCGGGGCATGACGCTGCGAGAGGTTCTCGCCCGGACCTCACTGGCGCTGTCCTCATCGCCGTTCCTGAGCATCGACGCGCTCACGGGGGGCAGGCCGGCGCCGCCGCCGGCGCCGTCGGCGGCCGAGCGGGAACGGGTCGCACGGGCGCTCGGCGCCGCCGCGCACATGAATTCGGGCCGCATTCTCGCCCTCGTGGACGTTCCGGGCGCGGACCCGATGACGGCCCTGCGATGGATGGCGCAGACCGTCCCCGAGAGACTCTGCCAGACCGCCTGGTGGTCGACGGC
>ERZ772945.2305-NODE-2305-length-11859-cov-3.395036_pt1 | contig 11859 bp, 10 predicted proteins | sample MGYA00511681_ERZ772945 | MGnify/ENA primary metagenome ERZ772945 (study PRJEB29015, sample SAMEA2737943) | human oral metagenome | biome: human oral; feature: human-associated habitat; material: dental | place: China | collected 2143 ... | reverse complement strand
TGCCCGTAATCCCTCCGTCTTCCATCAAATGCTGTACACGCTGATGTATTGCGGCTCTCGACACGCCACATTCGGCTGCAACATCTTTAAAAGGGATGCGGGCATTAGTAGATAATATAGCCAGAATTTTCTTGTCGAGTTTATCAATTTTATCCATTACGTTTAACTTTCTAAAATATAACAAATTGATAGCAAAAGTATAATTTTAAAATGATACAAACAACAAATTGCACGAATATTTTAGAATATCCGTGCAATCTGTCATATATTATGTAAGAAATACTTATTTACGAGTACCCTTCTTAGCCTTCGTTTTTACGGTCTTTTTTACAGCAGGTTCATCAGCCTTTGGCGCAGGTGCTGCGGCAACAGGGTCTGAAATACCAACCAGCTCAACGGTAAAGATAAGTGTTGAGTATGGTTTTATCTGGCCTGCCTCACTTGCTCCATAAGCCAAATTTTGAGGAATGTAGACCTCCCATTTGCTACCGACCTTCATATTAGTCAGTGCTTCGGTCCAACCCTTGATGACCTGGTCGCAACGGAACGTATCAAACTTAACGTCTCCGTGGCGTGATGTGGCATCAAATACGTTGCCATCGATGGTCTTTCCTTCATATACAACCTTTATCTGATCGGTTGCTTTGGGCATTGGTCCGTCCCCTTCCTTGAGCACTTTATACTGCAATCCCGAAGGCAGAACAACCACCCCGGGCTTCGTTGCATTGCTCTTCAGCCAGGCTTCGTTCTCTTCACGATATACCTTGTTGCGCAAATCGCGGGCTGCCAGGCTGCGTGTTTGGAAGAGCTTACGTGCATCAGCCATCTTAAATACGCTGGTATCCTGACGCACACCAGCAATAAAACCGGCATGGAAAGGCAGTACAGCAAGCGAGCGGGTCATCGGTACCAACCAGTTCCTTACTCATACCCGGAAACACACGGTCCTTGACCTGCAAGCCTATATTTGTGCCTGCCGAGTAAGCCTGAAAAGCCGGGTCTTTAGCTTTGAAATAAGCGTCCATGTATCCTCGAACAAAGTCGTTGATGTAAGCAGTATCCACATGAAGCGTCCCGATAAGGTAGCCAAGCAACTGGTCGGTTGCGCTATAGCCTGCTGCATAGCTTACTGAATCGCTCGGAGTTACGAGCTTTGTCGCCGGCTCGATAACCATCGGCTCAACGCTTTTAGGCTTTTTCTTTTCAGCAAATGCGCTCGTAGAGAACGCACTTGCCAAAACGACAGCAGCTAAAAATAATGCTTTTTTCATTTTATTTTGCACCTACTTTAACCAGTTCAATCTTGAAAATAAGAGCTGAATAAGGCTTAATCTGTCCGGCCTGACGGTCTTTGTAAGCCAGGTTCTGCGGGATATAAACCTCCCATACCGAGCCCTCGGGCATGTGTGTAAGGGCTTCAGTCCATCCTGGTATCATCTGACGGGGCTGCATGGTCATCGGGCCCTGTCCGTTTTTATATGAGCTTTCAAACACCTTGCCGTCAATAGTGCGGCCTTCATACTGCACCTTTACCGTAGTTGTATCGGTAGGAATAGCACCCTTTCCTTCCTTAATAACCTTATATTGCAGGCCGGAAGGCAGTGTTACAACGCCTGCTTTCTTCTTGTTGGCAGCGAGAAACTTCTCACCGGCAGCCTTATTGGGGCCGTATTGCTTCTGCATGGTCTTTGCCTTAATGGCTTCCATCTTGCTCTGTGCAATCTGGTTGGCGTTCTCCTGCGTCATCAATCCCTTCTTGCCCGTGGCACCACTGATGAAGCCCGCCAGCAGGTTCTTCAGAGAAATAGTCTTGGTTGAGTCTTCGCCAAACACCTCATGGTTTACACCTTTAACCAGCTGCGAAGAGATTTGCTGACCAATTTGCAAACCCATAATGTAGGCAGCGCGTTTCTTGTCGTCCCCAGCGTTGGCACCTTCGTTTATTCCTTTAACAAACTCGTCCATGTAAGCGGTGTCAACTACCTGGCCCTGCTGGATGGCCTGGCGTACATATTGCGACTGCAAATAACCGATAGCGTAGCTCATTGAGTCGAGATCTGTCTTCAAATCAGCCTTGGGTGCTGATGAATTGCCGCAAGCAGAGAATGCAACTGCGGTAATGGCCATAACGGCCATAGCTTTTAAACTTTTCATTTGTGTTTAATATGTTTTAATGAATTTTCCTGTATTTATTCGGGATGTATTGTGCCGGCACCGTGCCAAGTGGGCAGCACGATACCTTATTTTACCTTAATAAGTTCTACGTCAAAGATTAAAGTTGCAAAAGGTGGTATCGACTGGCCTGCACCCTGCTCGCCATAAGCGAGGTTGTAGGGGATGAAGAAGCGATACTTTGCGCCTTCCTGCATCAGCTGTAAACCCTCTGTCCAGCCCTTGATGACCTGATTGAGACCGAATGTTGCCGTCTCACCGCGCTGATAACTTGAATCGAAAACCTGACCGTTTATGAGCGTTCCCTCATAATGGCACTCCACTTTGTCGGTGGCATCAGGCTTGCGGCCGTTGCCCTCACGCAGCACCTCATACTGCAATCCTGATGGCAGGGTAACTACATTTTCCTTTTTTGCATTTTCGGTAAGGAAAGTCTCACCCTCCGATTTTGCCGTATCGGCCTGCTCTTTGGCCTTTTGCTGGAAGAAACCCTGCACGGCAGCCTGTGCCTCGGCTTCTGTCATTTCGGTTTTTCCACCGAATACATCCCTGATGCCCTTGGCGAAGTCTTCAATATTCAACTCGGTAGCGTTCATCTGCTGGAGCTGATGACCTATACTCATTCCTAAAGCATAGCTAACCTGATTCATTGTCTTTTTGTCCGGTTTGTTTCTAAATAATAGTATGTATTGTGCAAAGTTACCATTTTTAGATTGCAAAACGACTGTTTTCTCAAAAAATTATTATTTTTGTCATACGATAACAAATTGTTGAAAATTAGCCCATAGCATATGAAAAAGAAAGTGGTATTCCTTACCGGTGCCGGTATGTCGGTCGAGAGTGGCTTTAAGACTTTTCGCGGAAATGACGGGTTATGGGAGAACTATCCCGTTGAGCAGGTGGCCTCGCATGAGGGTTGGGAGGCTGACCCTACGCTGGTAACCAACTTCTATAACATGCTGCGGCGCAAGCTATGGCAGGCCGAACCTTGTGAGGGACACCGCTTAATAGCCCGGATGGAAAGCGATTACAACGTTACAGTATTGACGCAAAATGTCGACAATCTGCACGAAAAGGCCGGCTCTACAAACGTTATTCACCTGCATGGAGAGCTTGCAAAGGTGTGTTCGAGCCGCAATCCGTACGACGAACGTTGCATCGAGACGCTCACACCCCGGCATAGCGACGTCGCCCCGGGCATGAAAGCGGCCGACGGCAGCCTGCTAAGGCCGTTTATAGTATTCTTTGGAGAGAGTGTCCCTATGCTGAACAGGGCTATTGATGAGGCCGGAAAGGCCGATATATTTGTTATTATTGGTACGTCGCTCAACGTTTATCCCGCTGCCGGACTGGTACAGTATGCTCCCGCCAGTTGCCCCGTTTATCTTATTGACCCCGATGCCGTCAGCGGCGGAAACCTGCACGGTGTAACACACATTCGAAAGGGAGCGTCGGCAGGAATGCGCGAATTGCTGACGCTTATCAAACCCTGAGGAAGAAACGTTATCACACTGAAATTTATTTACAAAAGGCTTCTCGTGCTTCGATTATTCTGAATCGAAGCACGTTTTGTTTCAAATACACCGAAAATGGCGCACATGCACAACCCGTTAATAATTAATGGTTTACAGAGAAATATGGTATAACCCTCCTTCCTGTGCTTCATCGTGTATTTGCCTTTACGGCACAATCGACTTCCCTTTACGGTGTAATCGTCGCCCCTTTACGGTGTAAACGTCTTCCGTTTACGCCGTAATCGCCACGCAATTACATCGTAAACCCACAGTAAAAGTGTCGTAAACCCGTTATGAGCACGTTTTTCTTATCGGCCTTTTAGCCCAAATTACCCTCTCTTCCACTCTGTTTTGCAGATTTTTTCAGCCCGAAATTTTCAGAATTTTCAAGACAAAATCATCCGAAAACTTTACACTTTTTTGTCGTACTTCCATCGTCATTGCCCCTAAAAATCATATTTAGCACGTGCAATTTACTGTTCAGAGATAAAATAAGTACCTTTGCATTATACAATTTTCACGATATGAAGAAAATATTTATACTATCTCTTGCCCTGCTGGCCATGACACCGGCCGTAGCGCAGAAGCGTGCTTTCACGATTGAAGACATCTATCGTCTTCAATACGCTACATCGCCAGCGGTTTCAAAAGACGGCCGATTGGCCTACACTATCAGCAAATCTGATTTGAAAAATCAACGCTCAACAACCAACGTTATTGTTGACGGGAAGCCCGTTACAACGGATGGAAAGAGTTTCTCGCCCATGTGGTCGCAGCGCAACCCGGACCTCTACCTGTGCTCTTATGCAAGCGGTACAACCCAGCTTTACCTGTGGAAAGACGGTAAGATGGAACAAATTACCGATTATCCATTAGGTGTTGATGGTGCAACCGTATCGCCCGACGGCCGCTATATCGCTTTCGCCGCCGAAGTTTTCCCCGATTTGGGCGGTGCCGACGGCAAGGCAAACAAGGAGCGCATCGACAAAATGGCCCGCAATACCTTGCAGGCACACATTGCCGACAGCCTGCTGTATCGCCACTGGACAACCTATACCGATGGCAAATTCTGGCATATCATCATTTACGATACGGTGAAAAAAAACTACACCGACGTCACGCCCGGTCCGTTTCACAGCCCTGTTTTCTCACCAGGTGGCCCGTCGGGGTTTGTGTTTTCGCCCGACAGCAGGGAACTTTGCTATCTTAGTAATCACGACCCACACCCGGAAGCATCGACCAATTGCGACCTTTGGACCGTGCCTGTAACAGGCGGTGAGGCCCGCAACCTGACGGCAGAGAACAAGGCCTGGGACGGCGACCCGCAGTATAGCCCCAATGGACGTTACATCGCTTACCGCTTTCAGCGGGTGCCCGGCTACGAAAGCGACCGCTTCATATTGGGCTTAATTGATCGCAAAACGGGCAAAAAGACCGTGCTCACAGAGGCTTTCGACAACTGGGTTGACGGCTTTAAATGGAGTGCCGACTCGCGTAACATCTACTTCACGGCCCCTGTTCGCGGTTACCAGCCGCTGTATAAGGTGAGCGTTAACGACGGCCGAATATCCGAAGTAATACCCAGGCGTGCCATCGGAACATTTGATTTAGCCCCGAACGGCGACATATATTATACCTATTCGCGTACCGATAAGCCGTCGGCACTGTACAAAGCGTCGTTCGTTTCTGGCAAAAAGCGTTCACCGGCTCAATCGTTTACAGAGACTCAAATCACACATCTCAACGACAGTTTAGAGGCCGAAATTGACCTGCGCCCGTCGGAAGCCATGTGGGTAAAGGGTGCCGGAGGCGACAGTGCAGAGGTATTTGTAGTGAAGCCACACGGCTTTACGCAAGGTAAAAAATACCCATTGGTTATCAATGTACACGGCGGACCGCAGATGCAATGGATGGATTCGTTCCGCGCCGACTGGCAAATCTATCCTGCTGCAGGCTATGTTCTGGCCTACCCTAACCCGCACGGGTCGACCGGTTACGGCCAGAAGTTCTGCCGGGACATTAGTGGTTCATGGGGCGGACGCCCGTACGAGGACGTGATGAAGGTAACCGACATGCTGGCTTCGCTTAATTATGTCGACTCAACACGCATGGGAGCAATGGGCTGGAGCTACGGCGGCTACTTCATGAACTGGCTGCAAGGCCATACAAAAAGGTTTAAATGCCTGGCGTCTATGATGGGTGTCTTCGACCTTCCAGCCATGTGGGGCACCACCGAAGAGCTGTGGTTCCCGAACTTTGAGCTTGAAGGGCAGCCGTGGAACTCGCCTCTTTACAAGACGTGGAGCCCTGCCGAGTATGCACGAAACTTTGCTACACCCACGCTCATTATTACGGGCGAGCGCGACTATCGTGTAAGTTACAATCAGAGTCTGGCCTACTTTAATACGCTGCAAACACTGGGAATACCCTCACGTCTCATCGTATTTAAGAACGACGGCCACTGGCCCAGCACGCTGAAATCGATGCCGCTTTATTATAATGCCCATTTAGAGTGGTTCCATAAATACTTGGGAGGAGCACCCGCGCCGTGGGATTCGCGCAAGATGCTCGAAGAACTGCCATACGCAAAATAACAGTATTTTTACCACCTATTTATATTAAGAGCGCAACCCGACAAAGGCCGCGCTCTTTTGTTACAACATTTTCGAAACAAAGAAACGCCGTTTACGAAATATTTAATAACTTTGCCTTTGTACAAACAAAAGGCTGAAGTTATGGCAAAACATCCGCTATGGCATGACGAATACAGGCTGTTGCACAGGCTGTGGTGCCCGAAATAACAGGCCTGGCTTTGCTTGTCGAATCGGTTCCGTATAAGGTTACCGATATGATGAGATGCTGCCAGTAGTGCGTTGCCTGCCTAAATCCATAGCAGGTCATACAGCATCTGGATAACACAACATCATTGCCATTCACCGTTACCTGCATGCAGGTATGGAAAAGCCTCGGCAATAATAATCCCGAAAAGCTCACAGCACTGGCTGCACAGCTAAGAGATTACTGGAAATAATATGCAAAAACTCGCACAAACACAACAGCAACAGCAGGTTCAACAGCAGCGATTGTCGCAACAACAAATGCTGCAGGTGAAGCTTTTAGAGATGCCTTTAACCGAGCTTGAGCAAAATATCAATGCCGAACTCGACGATAACCCGGCTCTCGAAGAACGTCGCGACGATTCCGATATGATGGAAAGCAGCGATGTTGCCGACGATAATGCTGACCGTGAAGATGAGCTTTACGAAGAGAAGACGGAACGAGAGGAACGCGAAGAGGCTCTTGACAACGCACTTGAAAGCCTCGGACGCGATGACGAACTGCCGTCGCCGGAGAGCCATATCGCCTCGGCGAGCAACCCTAATGCAGATTATGAGGAGACCGTATGGGGCGACACAACCTCATTTTACGACAAGCTGAAGGAGCAAATGGGTGAGATTGAGCTTACCGATACGCAGCGAAATATCATGGAATACCTCATTGGCTCGCTGGATAATGACGGTCTTTTGCGAAAGAATTTGGGAGATATTGCCGATGAACTGGCCATATATCATAATACAGATGTGCCTGAAAGCGAGATTGAGACGGTGTTAAAGCGTCTGCAGACTTTCGATCCGGCAGGCATTGGAGCACGTAATTTGCAGGAGTGTCTGCTGCTGCAGATTGCACGAAAACCCGCCGGACATCTGCGCGATATGATGGAAAAGGTCATCAAAAACCATTTTGACGAGTTTACAAAAAAGCATTGGGGCAAGATCATTCAGTCGATGCAGCTCAGCCCTGAGCAGGCAGAGGCCATACAAAAAGAGATTAAAAAGCTCAACCCCAAGCCGGGATCGTCGCTCGGTGAGACGCAAGGGAGGAGCCTTCAACAGATAACTCCCGATTTCATTGTTGACACAGACGACGAAGGTAACGTTACATTTACGATTAGTCATGGACGTATTCCCAACCTGAAAATATCGCCAACCTTCTCCGAAATGGTTGATACCTACCGCACAAATCGTGCAAATATGAACCGCCAGGAGAAAGAAGCACTGTTGTATGCCAGAGAAAAGGTTGAGAAAGCACAGGGTTATATTGAAGCCATAAAGCAACGCAGGCAAACCCTTTACCTCACCATGAAGGCTATTATTGACTGGCAGAAGAAGTTCTTTACGGGTGGTGACGAGGCCGATCTAAAGCCTATGATACTGAAAGATATTGCAGAAAAGACGGGCCTTGACATCTCAACCATATCGCGTGTAAGCAATATGAAGTATGCCCAAACGCGCTGGGGGACCTTCCCTTTGCGCTTTTTCTTCACCGATGGATATGTTACAAAGGACGGCGAAGAGATGTCAACGCGCAAGATTAAGCTCGCACTTAAAGACCTTGTACAACACGAAAACAAGCAAAAACCGTTGAGCGACGATGCACTTGCCGCCGAAATGAAACGGCGTGGATTCCCTATTGCACGGCGCACAGTGGCCAAATATCGCGAGCAAATGAGCATTCCTGTTGCACGATTACGAAAAAATTGATTCGACGGTAAACCGAAACAACAGGCATTTAAGGATAATAAATAATGAGAGAAAAACAAATAATACTGACCGCACGCATCGTAAGCATGGTGTTTACACCGTTTTATCTGCCCCTCGTTGGGCTGGCGGCACTATTCATGTTCAGTTATATGAGCCTGCTTCCGTGGCAGTATAAGGCTGTCGTTCTGCTTACCGTTTATGTGTTTACTATCCTTCTACCCACACTTTTCATTCGTATTTACAGACGTTATCAAGGCTGGACACTTTCCCAACTCGGCATACGCGAGCGACGAATGGTGCCTTATATCATTGCCATTGTTTGCTATTTTACCTGTTATTATATCATGAATACCCGGCGAATACCACAGTTTATGTCGAACATTCTTGTGGCAGCACTCGTCATTCAGGTTGTATGCGCCATTATAAATGTATGGTGGAAGATATCGACACACACGGCAGCTATCGGCGGTTTCGCCGGTGCACTGATGGCTTTCTCCATATTGTTTACCTTCAATCCGCTGTGGTGGTTCTGCGTTATTTTAATTATTGCAGGCATGGTAGGCAGTTCACGCATGATATTGCGCCAGCACAGCCTCTCGCAAGTTGTCGCCGGCTTCCTGGTTGGAGCCGTTATAGGTTTCTACATGATTATTTAATCAACCGCCCGTCATGATTTAATCAATTCCCCGTTATGATTAAATTAATCCCCCTTTATGTTTATAATTCTGGCATGTTACCATTAACTTAATCATCCATGTTGATGATAACAGAACTCCCTCATTATTATATTTCAATTTGTTTACATTCAACTTTCAACGATATTCAGACATATGAAACCCTTAGTTAGCATTATTATGGGGTCGACAAGCGACCTTCCCGTCATGGAAAAAGCTTGCAAATGGTTAGAAGAACAGCAGATTCCGTTCGAAGTCAACGCCCTTTCGGCCCATCGAACACCCGATGCAGTAGAAACCTTTGCGAAAGAAGCCCGCAGCCGTGGCATCAGAATCATCATTGCCGGAGCAGGCATGTCGGCAGCTCTTCCCGGCGTAATCGCCGCCTCAACACCGCTGCCTGTCATCGGCGTTCCCATTAAAGGTATGCTCGACGGCCTCGATGCCATGCTCTCAATCATACAGATGCCTCCGGGCATTCCGGTTGCAACGGTAGGCGTCAACGCCGCACAGAACGCGGCAATACTGGCTGCTGAGATGATGGCTCTTGCTGATAGCAACATCGCTGCAAAGGTAGACGCCTGGAAAGCAGGCTTGGGAAAGAAGATAGAACAGGCCAATAAGGAACTGGACAGCATCAGTGATTATAAGTTTAAATGCTGAAAAACAGCTCACGATAAAGGGTTTTTGTAATAAAAATATAGTGTAATTATAATGACAAAAGCCAATAGAAATATCACGGAAAGACTGAACAAACCGTAAAATATGATTGATTTATTTAACTATCAGCGACGCAAAACATCGGCAACACGCGTGGGAAGCCTCGCCATTGGCGGTGATAATCCGGTGCGTGTACAGTCGATGACAACCACCAATACCAACGATACCGGGGCTTGTGTAGCGCAGGCCGAGCGCATCATCAGGGCAGGGGGCGAACTCGTCAGGCTCACGACGCAGGGTATAAGAGAGGCTGAAAACCTGAAGAATATTAGCAAAGGTATTCGCCATGACGGTTTTTCGACACCGCTTGTAGCCGATGTTCACTTCAACCCTAACGTGGCAGACGTCGCCGCCCGCTACGCCGAGAAGGTACGAATTAACCCCGGAAACTACGTCGATCCGGCGCGGCGATTCATCAAGCACGATTATACCGACGAGGAATATGCACAGGAACTGCAGAAGATTGAGGAGCGGTTTGTGCCCTTTCTCAACATCTGCAAGGAGCATCATACGGCTATCCGCATTGGCGTTAACCACGGGTCGCTCTCTGATCGCATCCGCAACCGCTACGGAGATACGCCTGAAGGCATTGTCGAAAGCTGCCTGGAGTTTCTCCGAATCTGCAAAAAGCAAGACTTTTCAGACGTTGTTATCTCCATCAAATCAAGCAATACGGTAGTGATGGTGCGTGCCGTGCGCCTGCTTGTCAGCAAGATGGAGGAGGAAAATATGAGCTATCCGCTGCATCTTGGCGTCACCGAGGCAGGTGAAGGAGAGGATGGACGTATCAAGAGTGCGGTGGGAACAGGTGCCCTTCTTGCCGATGGAATAGGCGACACGATACGCGTATCGCTCAGCGAAGAGCCTGAAGAGGAGATACCTGTTGCGCGCCATCTCGTCGACTATATTGGGCACAAGGCTTCGCATATTTACATTCCGGGCGAGGCTTATGGCGGTTTCGACTGGGTTCATCCGGAGCGGAGGCGTACACATGCCGTTGGCAACATTGGAGGAAAAGCCGTTCCGGTAGTCATCACAACGATGCCAAAGGACGGTCATTTGCCTGAAAAGCCCAAGGCCGATTATATCTATACAGGGGCCGATGTACCTGAAAAGCTGATGAGGGGGCAGCGGTATATCGTCGATTTTAACGTGTATGCCGACCTCCGTCAAAGCGGTAAATTAAAGGCATTACAAGGCAACGACGAGCAGATATTCCCCATCTTCCCAGCCAATGCCTTGCCTTTCACAGGGGCTGTACAGGCAAAGCTGAAGTTCGTTGTGCTGCAATTCGGCACACCTGCCGACGAATACCTCGCTTGTTTAAAGGCTCATCCCGAAATAGTTGTTGTGTGCACGAGCAACCATCAGAACCGTTTGGGCGACCAGCGGGCCTTGGTTCATGAGATGATGACGGCGGGCGTGCAGAACCCTGTCGTCTTTGCACAGATGTATAAACTTAACGATAAGGAAGAGTTTCAGCTGCAATCGGCCGCCGATATGGGCGCACTCATGATGGACGGACTTACTGACGGCCTCTGGTTAATGAACGAAGGCAAGATCAGCTACGACAATATCGAATCAACTGCATTCGGTATTCTGCAGGCGGGAAGGCTCAGAACGTCGAAGACCGAGTACATAAGTTGCCCGGGATGCGGTCGTACTTTATACGACTTACGCGATACCATCAAGAAGATTCGTGAGGCTACTTCCGACCTGAAGGGGCTTAAAATAGGCATCATGGGTTGCATAGTGAACGGACCTGGTGAGATGGCTGACGCCGACTATGGCTACGTAGGGGCCGGCCCCGGCCACATATCGCTCTACCGTGGTAAGGAGTGTGTAGAGAAAAATCTGCCTGAAGAGGAGGCCGTTGAGCATTTGCTCCGATTGATAAGAGCCGATAGAGCCAAAGCCCAAAAATAAGTATTGCCACGCATTTAGCCTGTTATGCCAACCGTATGGTATCCTGATACCTCGCGGCTGGCATTTTTTATACATGATATTCAGGACCCGGGCACCGGGCCTTTCATTCTTCTGTTAACGTTACGCTGCAGGCATTCAGCGCGACAGGCATTTGTAAACAAACATGATAATCATTTTATATTCAACACCTTACGCTTTTATTGTTGTATCTTTACAGCATAAAGTCAATATGCTTATCCTGTAAAGGCGTTATGCTTATATTGTATTTCTCACCGTTCGACGGCCGTCAGCAGCGCGTACGACGGTCGTCAC
>ERZ772945.2303-NODE-2303-length-11865-cov-5.129890_pt1 | contig 11865 bp, 9 predicted proteins | sample MGYA00511681_ERZ772945 | MGnify/ENA primary metagenome ERZ772945 (study PRJEB29015, sample SAMEA2737943) | human oral metagenome | biome: human oral; feature: human-associated habitat; material: dental | place: China | collected 2143 ... | reverse complement strand
GCTTTTGTGGCTTCCAATTCACGTAATTTTCATCAAAAAGTTTCTGGTATGAGCTAGAACCGCTAGAGTCACGAATGTTATCGACTGGTGCCAATATTTTCTCTTTGTCCTGAGAAGGATTAGAAGAAGAAACTGAGCGCTTCCATCCCTCGCTCAAAGCATCAGAACGATTACGAAGCCAGTTACCAAGCTTGCTGAGATTTTCAATAGACTGACGATAGTTTCCGTTAGAGTCGTCAAGACTAGATAGGTCAGAGATGACATTGCTAATATCCAGCGAAATCTGCTCTGCTTCTTGCTGACCATCAGAGCGTTCTTGATCAGAGCCAGTAATGGCAACCTGATCAAAGGTTTTCTCGTTATCATCAAGGCGTTTTGAGAGGTCTCCTAGCTTCTGATAATCACTATTAAGCGCGTCAAAAACAGCATCCGAACTTGTATTTTGCTGAGTACCACTGGTGTCTTGACCCGTTAGGTGTGCAACAGGAGTGGTGGTAGGAGTAGATGAAACCGGTGCTTCGACTTTTGCGCGATTATCAGTTGCCTGAGGATCCCATGGATGTGTAAGGATAAAAATAGCAGCAACCACCAGTGATGTGACAAGAAGCGCCGAGAGCAGAATAACACGTGTACGAGGAATTCCTTCTGCCTCAGGAAGATTTTCTCTTGAAGGTTCGGAAGGAATTGCAGATTCAAAACGAGGAGCCGGCCTGCGGTTTACCGAGGCAAACGCGCTAGTGGCATCTGGGTCAGCATTGTCGGTTGACGTTTGTTGCAGGGCTGTAGGATCTGCCGAAGCAAAAGATACTGCGTCGCGCCCAGCGTCTACGAGTGAATTGGTCTTCTCGCCAGACGCTGGAGCTGCGTCAATCTCTGGGAGCTTGATATCGCGCGTAGGCCTGATGGCTCGAGCTGAACGAGTGGCAGGCACCGCCTGTGGCAGAGGAAGACCGCACTTTGGGCAACTTTCTGCAGCAGCGGGCACTAAAGCACCACAATGAGGGCACCAATGAGCTTGAGCAACAGGAATTCTTTGAGTCAAACTTAGATCAATTTGACAATGAGGGCAGGTTAAAGCACCTTCATCGACCTCAGATCCACAGTTTGGACAACGCATACACCCTCCACAACTCTTTGCTTGTGCTTCAGTTTAATCGTTTATATCAGCAGAAGAGCTATAAGTTGACTTTCCTCCCATTAATCTCACAACCAGGTCAAAGAATCGATCCTTTGTATAGTTGTGAATGTAACGCTCGGAAATTCTGTTGAAGATGATAACGGAAATCACCAGACAAATTGCCAAGTACGGCAAAATGTGTATGGTTAGAGGCGCAATACGGAAGAAGTCTTGTGCCACAGTGTATCCGCCAACAACAATAGCAATACACACAAGAAGAAGTACAACGCGAAGCTTAGTAAGTGGCAAAGAAATTCTTCTGAGCAGTGCAAAACCAACTGTTGCAGTGGTGATAAGCGCCATCGTAGACACCTGAGAAAGATTCAAATTAAACAGATGACCTGCAGTCATAAGAAACGCAAGGGTAATGGTCACAGCAATAGAAGCTGGAAGTGACTTGCGCAAAATATTGATCAAAAAGTTACCCTTTATGCGGTCGTGATTAGGTTCAAGTGCCAACACAAATGATGGCAGTCCAACAGTGGCAAACGAAAGCAGTGACATCTGGACTGGAATAAAGGGATACGGCGGCGCAATGATGCAATACAACGCCAGAGCTGCGGTATAAACTGTCTTTACAAGAATAAGTGCAGCGGATCGCTGAAGATTATTAATAGAACGCCTTCCCTCAGCAACAACTTCTGGCATGTGAGCAAAATCGTTGTCTGCCAAAACAATCTCTGCAACGTTTCTAGCTGCAGCGGAACCAGAAGCAACAGAAATGGAACAATCTGACTGTCTGAGAGCCAAGATGTCATTCACGCCGTCACCAGTCATGGCAACTGTATGACCAAGATTCTGAAGCGCAATAACAAGCTCACGCTTCTGTTCTGGCGTAACACGTCCAAATACATGGCACTTCTCTACAGCAGCTGCAATGTCTGATTCTGTGTGTAATGTAGTTGCGTCTACCCAACCGTCGGCATGTGGAACTCCCGCACGCTTAGCAATAGCAGAAACGGTACGAGGATCATCGCCTGAAATAACACGCAGGTCGACGCCTTGCTCAAGGAAGTATGCAATGGTCTGTGGAGCGGTTTCTCTAATCTGATCTCTGAGCACCACATAACCCAAAAGCTGAGGAGTTCCTTGTAGTGCATCGTTCTGGTCAAATGAGTCAACGCTACAAGCAACTAGCACGCGTTCAATAGACGCAAAGGCATCGGACGCCGCGATAACATCTGCTGCCTCGGGACCAAGCACAAACTGAGCAGCGCCGATAACAAACGCCTGCCCGTCCTCAGTAACGCAACCAGAGTACTTTCTCTTGGAGGAAAACGCCACAACGCGAGAAGAACGTTTGCTTTGAATCCCCTGTTTAGACGCATACGCAAGGATTGCTGCAGCCGTATCGTTGGCATCATCTTTATTTGCGCCGACAACGTTCACAGCCGCTTGCAGAGCACCCGAAGCCTCAGTGATTGGCTTAAATGAAGCATCCAGGACTCGTGCAACCTCCATGTTTCCCGTAGTAATAGTGCCCGTCTTGTCCAAGCAGAGAGTATCTACACGCGCCAGCGTTTCAATACAATATTGTTGCTGAACCAAAACGTTTTTCTGACCTAACCTAATAGTTGCGATAGCAAGCACCGAACTGGTGAGAAGGACGAGTCCTTGTGGAATCATGCCAATAACAGCGGCAATCATAGAAAGAAGCGCTTCGTTTAAATCAGCGTGCCCAATGAAATATGTGCGGACAAAAAGACCAATTCCCAACGGAATCAGCGCAATGGAACCCGCACGGATGATTGACTTAATTGTAGAAAGAATCTCTGAGTTAATCTCTTTAACAAATTTTGCTTCTGCGTTAATACGCGCCGCGTAGCCTTCTTGACCTACACGGTAAACTTTACAAACAAGACTGCCTCTCTCGACAAAACTGCCAGAAAGAAGCTCGTCTCCTGTAATCTTTTGTACTGGCTCTGCCTCGCCGGTAAGTAGACTTTCATCAACGCTTACATGCTCTGACACAAGAATACTGTCAGCAGGAATTTGATCACCCGTTTTTAAGCGTACAAAATCATCAACAACAAGCTCATCTGGTTTAATAAACGTGTCTTTTCCATCACGAATTACACAAACACTCTGAGCTGTCATAAGAGACAGTCGGTCTATCATGCGTTTTGCACGAATCTCTTGCACAATGCCAATGACCAGATTTGCAAGGACTACGGTCATGAACAGTGCATTTCTGTACTGTCCTGTAACAACAACAAGCAGAGCCATCAAAACATTAACTATATTGAAAAGCGTAAAACTGTGCTCCGCAATAATCTGAGCAATAGATTTTGTTTTTACATCTGTATTAGTATTAACTTTACCTGCAGAAACTCTTTCAGCAACTTCTTTTGACGTCAAACCTACATACGCTTCTTCAGAACGCGCGCCTATCTTACCCTCAGTACCTTGCAACGACATATAAACAATCTCCAGTCAGTAATGGCCGGTTTTTTCATTTGGTGACCCCGGTGGGTTTCGAACCCACGACCTTTTGCTCCGGAGGCAAACGCTCTAATCCACTGAGCTACGGAGTCATGGTGCATAAGTATACCCCAGCCTACTTACTGCCTTTTGTAACGGTTTACATAATTTTTCTGGTATTTTTCCATGCTAAAATGAAACTAACCAGCAATTGAGGAGCTCATGAATACTATTTCTGTTGACCTTACATCTGACTCATATCAAATCTATGTAGGAAATTGTCTACTTGCACAAACCGGCAAGCTCATCCATTCATGCACATCAGGTTCAAAGATTATTGTTGTCACTCATTCAGATTTGCAAGAGCTCTATGGCACAAAGCTTCTCGTCTCTTTAGAGACAGCCGGTTACTCTGTTACAACTACCACAATACCCACAGGTGAACATACAAAATCATTTGAGTCATATCTAAAGCTGATTAATACCCTTGCAGAAAATCATTTTACGCGAGAAGACATTGTTGTAGCTCTTGGTGGAGGTGTTATTGGCGACCTTGCAGGATTTGTTGCAGCTACCTATATGCGTGGCTGTGCACTCATACACATCCCCACCTCACTTTTGGCGATGATTGACTCCTCAATTGGTGGAAAAACCGCCATTGACCTACCATTTGGCAAAAACCTAGTTGGAGTCTTCTATAACCCAAAGGCGATTATTGTTGACCTTGAGCTACTGAACTCCATTCCAGCATCTCTTTTACAAGATAGCTGCGGCGAACTTATTAAATACGGCGTTCTTTCTGGACGTGGTCTCTTTAATAAAATCTCTTTGGCGAGAAACCCCTCACAAGTCATCGACGCTACCTACAGAAAAGAACTCATTCAAGCGTGCATAGAAATAAAGAAATCAATTGTTGAAGCGGACTTTAAAGAAGCGGAATTAAGAAAATTACTTAACCTTGGCCACACGCTTGGTCATGCTATTGAAACACTCAACAACTTTGAACTTGGGCATGGCTCTTGTGTTGCCGCTGGAACCGTTATGATGGCAAAGGCCTGCGCCAAACTTGGCCTTTGTCCTTATGAAGACGCTGAGAGCATCGCTGAGCTTACGCAGTCTTACGCACTTCCTACCAGCACGTTATTTGATACGGAAGAGCTTTATAACGCAACGCTTCATGACAAGAAAAGCCACACAGATTCAATTGATTTAGCGCTTATATACGGTATTGGTGACGTACGTATTGAACGCAAGTCGTTTGCAGAACTTAAAGAACTTATTAAGCTTGCAAAGGAAGACTAACGTCCAAGGTGCTCCAGCTCTTCTGTGAGTTTGTACACCGATTGTTTCAGGGCAGTTTTGTTTTCAGCTAGGATATCGTTTTTGTTGAAGATGCCATTAGCGGTTCCCACATAAGCATATCCACCAGCAAATACTTCAGCAATATTCTCTGTTGTAACGCCGCCAACCGCCATAAGTGGCAAGTTTCCTAGGGGCTCACATACCTTCTTAGCATAGCTGTAGCTAACTTCATTAGCTGGAAACACTTTGACAATGTCTGCGCCAAGGGCAAATGCATGAGCAATCTCTGTTGGTGTAAACGCTCCAGGAACACTCAAGATCTCATGCTCTTTGCAGTAGTCAAACATTTTTTCAGAAAGCAGTGTTGGCGCTAAAACAAAAGTAGCACCTGCTCTGTGGGCAATCTTCAATTCTTCAAGGGTAAGTACGGTACCAGCGCCAATATTGATGTTAGAACCATATTCACTCGACAGTTTCTGAATCAACAAAGCGGCTTCTGGCGTGTTCATAGTTACTTCAACGTTGTGTACAGGAGAATCAACAAGAACTTCAACTACAGCCTTAACCTGATTGTACGTATAGCCACGTAAGACCTGAGTTACGGAGCTAAAAGGCTTATTCACTTGATTCCTCCTTTAATCATCAAACAATTTTAACCATATCCATCTCTAACACTCAACTGCGGTATTCTTACATCAAGCGATTAGTTACGGAGCGTACAAAAATGGATGTTTCAATAACTCCTCATGATTTGTTTGGAACGGTAGAGGCCATTTCTTCCAAATCTTACGCTCATCGCGCGCTCATCTGCGCTTCATTAGCAAACGGCACCACTAACATTACATGTCCCTACATCTCAGAGGACATTCAAGTAACCGTTGATTGTCTTAAAGCTTTGGGCACAACTATTGCTAGAACTAAACAGGGATTTAGAATTGTTCCTGCAAAAGAGGCAAACCGTCCTCAAAATGTTCAGCTTAACTGCAAAGAATCTGGTACCACGCTTAGGTTTATACTTCCTCTTCTTGGAGTACTTAATATAAGTGCCACAATTTCTGCAGAAGGGAGACTCTTCTCAAGACCTCTTAAACCTCTTATCTCAGAACTCTCTTCCCATGGTATGTCTTTTACTTGGTTAGACGAGAAATTCCTTGAGGTTTCGGGCCAGCTTGTTGGTGGTTCGTTTGAGCTGCCGGGAGATATTTCTTCCCAGTTTATTTCTGGACTCTTGCTGTCATTACCCTTATTGAGCGAACCTTCAACTATCCAAATTACAGGACCCATTCAATCAAAAGACTATCTAGTTATTACTGAGCACGTCATTAATGACTTTGGTGTAATTGTTTTATTTGATGCAAAGACCGCTACCTATACCATTGTGCCTCAACACTACGTCTGTCCAGGCATTTATTCAATTGAAGGAGATTGGTCAAATGCTGCTCCTTGGCTTATTTCAGGAGCTATTGGTCAAGGTGTAGAAGTCACAGGACTCTCCATGCAAAGTACTCAAGGAGACAGAGCTATTTTAGCCGCACTCTCTCTTGTGGGCGCACGTGTTTCTCGCCAGCAAAAAGGTGCAGCAAGCATGATGGATCACTTAAGGCCATTTACCATCTCTGTCTCTGAAGTATGTGATCTTGCTCCAGTACTTGCCGCGCTAGCAGCGTTTATCCCTGGAACAAGCAAGCTCACTGATATTCAGCGCCTGCGTCTTAAAGAGTCCAATCGTGTTCAAAGTATCTACAGCACACTTAAAGCATTTGGTGTGACTGTTGAGCTCTCTGAAGATCAAACGGAGCTTGTTGTCACTGGAGGAAAACAACCCACAAGCTGCATCGTAGACTCATGTAATGATCATCGTATTGTGATGATGTCCACTATTTTGGCTTCGTATGCAACTGGTCCTGTTGTCATCACCCATGCCGAGGCAATCAATAAATCGTATCCACTTTTCTTTGAGCACTTTAAGCAGCTTGGTGGCATCTGCCACAGTATGGAGTCATAAATGATGACCTCAACTTTTGGAACAACAGTAAAAATATCTATTTTTGGTGAGTCTCATGCTCCAAAAATCGGCTGCACAATTGAAGGTTTACCTGCAGGTTTTACGGTTGACTTGCTTGAGCTTAAAACATTCCTTCAAAGAAGATCTCCATCACATCCGTGGGATACTCCGCGTAAAGAAGTTGACAATCCGAAGTTCATCTCTGGAATTTCAGCAAAAGGTACTCTGGATGGCTCCCTACTCACAGCGGAGCTTCCTAACAACAATATTCGACCACAAGATTACACAGATACAAAGCTTGTCCCACGTCCAGGACATGCCGATTTTTCTGCCTGGGCAAAATGGGGAGACTCCTATGAACAGACGGGCGGAGGACATTTTTCTGCTCGCCTCACAGCTCCCCTTTGTATTGCGGGAGGCATAGCGCTCCAGATTTTGCACGCTCAGGACATCACTATTGCAGCTCACGTGCTCAAAATAAAGGACATAAACGATACTCCCTTTGAACTCGTAGATAACTCCGTTGAGGCCAATAAGCTGCTTGCTCTCCAAATGAATCAGCTGCTAAAAGCCGCTCCTCAAGAACTTCCTTTCCTCGATGCTCAGGCTGGCGAGAAAACCAGGGCACTCCTCACACAACTGCGCTCCGAGAAAAATACTGTTGGTGGCATCATAGAGTGCGTAGCAACAGGAGTTCCCGCAGGCATTGGTTGCCCTCATTTTCAAGGACTTGAAAATACAATCTCCGCCGCAGTCTTTGGTGTTCCCGCTGTTAAAGCCATAGAATTTGGCAGCGGTATGAACGTTGCAAATTTACTTGGCTCTGAAAACAACGATGCTTACGAGGTACGCAACGGCTCTGTTGTGCCAACCACCAATCACGCTGGAGGCATTCTGGGCGGCATCTCAACGGGCGCTCCCATCTGGTTCAGATGCGCACTAAAGCCTATATCAAGCATTGGGCTTTCTCAACATTCAGTTAACCTTCAAACTATGGAATCAGAGCAGCTTGTGATCCAGGGCAGACATGACGTAACTGCAGTCTTACGTGCTGTGCCCTGCGTTGAGAGTGCATTTGCACTAGCCCTTCTCGACACTTTGTATTCCTGGCCCTCTGAGCAGAACGGACATCACAATGACTAATCAACTAGAGATGCTTCGCCAGGAAATCGATTTGATTGATGCGCAAATCTTTGACCTCTTTGAGCAAAGACTAACGGTAGCCAAACAAATTGGTGCTTACAAAAAGGAGCATGAGCTCTCTGTTCTTGATTCCTCAAGAGAGAATCACAAAAGAGACCAGGTTAAAGTCTCTGTTTCAAATGAACTTGAACCTTATGCTTTAGAGTTACTTGAGGTTTTGATGAAGGCCGCAAAAGCAGTTCAGGAGACATCTGATGAGCTTTAAAGCTGAGCAGCAAATCTCACATAACTCTACAACTCCCCTTGCTCCTTTTGGACTTATTGGCGAGAAACTCTCTCATAGCTGGTCAGCAGAAATTCATGAAAAATTGGGGTCATTTCCTTACGAACTTCATGAGCTCTCCACTTCAGAGCTGAAAAGCTTCCTTAAAGACCAACCCTGGAGGGGTTTAAACGTTACCATCCCTTACAAAAAGGAAGCCTGTGCTCTTGCGGACTCAGCTTCTGAGGATGCACGGGCAATAGGTGCTGCAAATACACTGGTAAAAGACGAGAATGACTACATAACTGCAGACAACACTGATGTGTATGGCTTTGAGTATCTTATTAAAAGCCTCAAGATCAAGTTGAACCAAAAGAAGGCGGTTGTTTTAGGGGCCTTTGGCGGTGCTAGCCAAGCAATTTGCTATGCACTCAAAAAATATGGTGCATACGTTGTGGGCGTCTCTAGAAACTCTCAAGTAAGCTCATCATTTGTTGACTGTACAATCACATATGACCTGCTTAAATTTCACTATGACGCGGCTCTTCTCGTCAACGCAACACCAGTAGGAATGTCTCCTCACGCTGGTATCTCCCCTCTTTCAAAAGAGGAACTAATTTCTTTTACTTCTTTACAGTGCGTGATTGATCTTATCTATAATCCGCTACGCTCACAGCTTCTTTTAGATGCAGAAAGCCTTGGGTTACTCAATGTAAACGGTCTAAAAATGCTGGTAGCACAAGCAGCTAAGGCAAGCTCTTTATTTTTAGGTCAAGAAGTATCGGACCTTCAGATAGAAAAAATCTCGCAAGAGATTCATTCTTCAAAAGAGAACATTGTGCTCATTGGTATGCCCGGAGTAGGAAAGACTTCTACGGGAGAGGCACTTGCTAAGCTCTTAAATCGGCCTTGGGTAGACACTGATTTTCTCCTTGAACAAAAGGTCCACTGCAACGCAGCAACTTATCTACAAACATATGGTGAAGCAGCATTTAGGAGTCTAGAGCATGAGGTAATTCAAGAAATTTCTAGTGTGACCGGCGTGGTAATTTCTTGTGGAGGTGGCGTGGTTGTTACACCTTCAAACTACCAACTGCTTCGTCAAAATGGAAAACTTGTCTATCTAACTCGACCACTTGAAAATCTGGCTATTGCAGGAAGACCTCTCTCACAAAGCATTGACATACAAGAGCTTGCTGAAGAAAGGCTACCCATCTATGAAGCATGGGCAAATCTAACTTTTCCCTGTCTTGGTAGCCCCGATGCAGATGCCAAAGGGCTTCTCGCCACAGTACTTAAATAACAGAAAACGTTTACAGTTATTTTCCAACCGTTCACCGGATGAACAAAAGACTTAGTATTTTTGCACGTTAAAGCCCCTATACTTATGCCTCATACGTTTACCTTTACTGAAACTTCAAGAAAGGTAAGCCTGTTCAAACAGATAACCATTTGATATACGACTAAGCTTGGAGAGATATCCGATGGATAGCAATGCAATTGCTCATGAAATTCTTAACGCTATTGGAGGGTCAAAAAATCTAACTCACAATGAAGTCTGCATGACGCGACTTCGTCTTTCAATTAGTGATATGACGCTTATTGACTACGAACAGTTATCCACCGCTACTGGTGTTCTTGGCATTGTTGGAAAAGGTGCTAACGGACTTGAAGTAGTTTTTGGCCCTAACCTCGTTAACCAGGTAAATAACTCCCTTGATCAGATTCTTGAAAAGCCAGAGATAACTTCCTGTTCTCTGAACGAGAAACACTCCACCTCTTTACCCACACACAATGAAGAGGTAGACGACCTCATCTCGCTGCTTGCTCAGAAAAATAACATTGACCAAAACAAAGAAGACTTTGACAGCCTTGCCTCTGACTTAGACACAGACGACTTCGAAGACAACTATGAAGATGACCTCGAAGCCCCTCGCCTTCTGATTATTAACGGTCCAAACATCAATATGCTGGGTATTCGTGAACCAGAAATTTACGGAAAAGCTGACTACAGAACCCTTATAGAGGCTTGTAAGACAGAAGCACAGTCTCAAGGATTTTCTGATTGTGTCTGCTATCAATCAAATCATGAGGGCGATCTTATTGATGCAATCCAAGATGCTCTAGGAAGCTATGACGGCATCATCATCAATCCTGCAGCCTATACGCACACTTCAGTTGCTCTGCTTGATACCGCACTTGCCGTGCAGCTTCCTATGATTGAGGTTCACCTTACAGATATCTCTACTCGAGAAGACTTTAGACACATTTCTTATATAAAGGACGCCTGTTTTGCTACCGTTGCTGGTAAAGGTATTGATAGCTATAGAGAAGCAATCCAACTAATGGCAGCCCACCTCAAAGCTGAAGCATAACTTGCTGTTTGTAACTATCTAGCGAGAAATACAAGTCTGCTGTAATGCCAAAATTGCAGCAGGCTTTTATGCACACGTAAGCACACCTGACTCGGTTATCACTATATCTACGGCAACGTCAAATTCTGTATGCGAAAGCGTTGTCTTACTCAAATTTTGCTGATAGGACAAGCATATTTTCTTGCCAGAATACGTAGACAGAAACCGATCGTAAAATCCTGCACCATAACCCAGACGATATCCTTTTGTATCAACAAGAAGTGCTGGGACAATACAAATTGAGGCTTCCATGTGATCTTCTGTTAAAGCAGACAATTCTTTTGCAGGTTCAAGCAAGTTAAAAGGTGCTGCCACAAGCTGATCTAGTGACGTGATAGCTACAAACTCCAAACGATGCTCAGGCAAACAACGAGGTACGGCAATAGTCTTGCCATCACGCAATGCGCATTCAATGAGTTTCCTGGTAGAAATCTCAGATGAAACAGAAATATACGTTAAGACAGTAGCAGCGTCTGCATATTCAGAGAGCGCAAGAAGTTTCTGAGTAATACGATCATCAAGCACAGTTCTCTCTTGCTCAGTAAGAGCTTTTCTTGCTGCCAGACGTTCTTCTCGCAAGCGTTGTTTTTCTGTTATTACAGTATCCATAGCACCTCCCCTGTGGCTAAGGATAGCAACATTTCTGTAGACATTTTGATAAAAACAGACACCTGTCAAAAAATAATTGTGATTATTTCTCAACATTTTTTATATAGCTTTTTATTTAGCAGTTTTCTTACCTGCAGAAATGTAAGCCATTTCTTACTTATCAAAATATAGAGTATTTTTCACTTGTTTAACACTACATATTGAGTAAAGTTAGAAGTTGCGACTAATATTTGACGTCATTTGTCCAAAAAACATACCTGCCGTCAAAATTGGTCTCAAGATTGCTATTTGTAAACTGCTGAGCGGTCATGCTCCACTCATCACGCTCAGCATGAACATGGACGCAAAATCCATGTAAAAAGGAGTGTGTTATGCAGGAAATACCAGCACAGGAGGCTTGGGACGGCTTTGTCGGTGGTAACTGGCAAAAAGCAATTGACGTCCGAGACTTCATCCAGAGGAATTACACCCCCTACAATGGCGATGATTCCTTCCTCGCTGGTCCAACTGAGGCTACTACAAAGCTTTGGGC